>Ga0210040_10000460_pt1 | contig 68582 bp, 121 predicted proteins | sample CryGeyCG12114_NA_FD_185462 | JGI IMG/M metagenome (GOLD analysis project Ga0210040, IMG submission 185462) | Groundwater microbial communities from aquifer - Crystal Geyser CG19_WC_8/21/14_NA (SPAdes) (version 2) | ecosystem: Environmental > Aquatic > Deep subsurface > Groundwater | place...
AAAAAGACACAGCAGAAACATTTTACATCAATGATCCTGAAAGCACCTTTGGTACATTTTGCTTCAACACTACCGGTGACCTTTTTTAAATTCTGACTATGGATATTATTGTTATTCATGGCGGGCGTTCGGAACGGATTTTAAGAAATTCTTATCAGGATTAAATCCTGAATACGTTTTTGATAAATTTGATACTAATGCTCATTATTTAATGAAAAAAGGCATTCCCAAACATTGCAAAAAACCAGTTACTGGCCTTGTTAAATTATTTATACAAACAGTGAAAGAAGACATACAAAATGCCAACAACTGAACAAATTAGCCCGGAAACACTTTTGGGCTTCAAGCGCTCTTACTTAGCTAAACTAATGCGAACCGCTAACGATCATAACTTATTCCTGAATCGGAGTGAGTACGCCAAATCTTACCTGTCTATCCTGGATAAGGAGTTGGCAGAGGTTGAGGAGAATATTAAAACTTTGGAAGAAATCTTAACTAAAAAAGGAATAAAGTATGAAAGATGTTGAAATAAATATTCAGGAATTCGCCTTTTTAATAGGCTTACCATTAGTTTATGCGGCTGGTCTTTTTAAAACATTCGTATTGATGAATGGCAAAAAATACACACGTAAAATGCGCGTGGCTATTAAAGATTTAGATAACGCCAGGTCAAGCCTGAAATTAGCAGAAAAGGCTTTAGACATACACAATTATTATTTTAAGCGCTACGAATCTAAATTTAAACTGCTTAACGATAAAAAATGTATTGAAAATCAGGCTTGGATCGGTAAAAATGCAGCAATAAAAGTATTTTTAAAGCCCGAAGATATTGCAACCATCGAAGCAAACTGGAAGCAAAAACGCGAAGAGTTTTATAATCAGCAGGGTTTATTTGGAGTTACACCGGTACTGGTTCCGGTTAAAAAGAAAAAAGTTAAAAAAGCCTAAAGTATGTTTAATACCGAATTTTTCCCAACGCCAAAAGAAGTAATCCGGCAAATGTTGGCGCCGTACGAATCTAAATACGGGTACAGGCTGGCTAGCAAAACAATTTTGGAGCCCAGTGCCGGCAAAGGTGATATACTGGACTTTATAACTAAATCCGGAGTAAGAAAATCCAAATTGTATGCATGTGAGATTAACCAGGAACTGCAATATATCCTACAGGAGAAAAGCTACAAAGTTATAAATGATGATTTTCTGAGTTATAAAGGTGATTATTTCTTTGACCTGATCATTGGCAACCCACCCTTTAGCAACGGTGACCAGCATCTTTTAAAAGCCTGGGAAATATTAGAAGAAGGGGAAATTATTTTTTTACTTAATGCCGAAACCATTCTGAACCCCTTCAGTGAAAAAAGGAAACTGATTTTAAAGCTTATAAACGACTTTGGCAGTTACGAGCTATTAGGTGATGTTTTTGCTAATGCGGAGCGCAGGACGGGCGTAAATGTGGCTTTGGTAAGACTTACCAAAGTGGCTGCTACTAAACGATTTGACTTTAAATTTAAGAGTGTTACCAAAGAACAGCATTTTGATTTAAATGAAGAAACCATTAAAGACCAGGTAACCACATTGGATATAGTAGGCAATATGGTTCTGCAATACTCCAGTTTGAAAGAAGCCTATACCCAATTTTTAAAAGCTACTGACCGGCTGCATTTCTATGCTCAGGGCCTGTTTAAAATTGATGATGTTCTGAAAACCGTAGAAGGCCAAACCAATAATGAAAAGTATAACTCCTTCTGTGATGGCAGCAAAATGCAGGTATGGCGGCAGGTGATTAAAAAGGTAGGAATCGAAAGGTATATGACCAATGCCGTCCAGCAGAACTTTAACCGGTTTACGCAAACTCAGGGAGCATTAGATTTCACGATTGAAAATATTCAGGCATTGGTGGCCATGCTCATTGAGAATAGCGGTAATATTCTGGAGAAAGCGGTTGTGGATCTATTCGATTTATTCACCAGCTACTACCACGAAAACCGGCTGCACGTGGAAGGCTGGAAAACAAACGACAAATGGAAGGTGAACCAAAAAGTAATTTTACCTAATTTCCTTTCCTCTAATTTCAGTGATCATTATTCAGCTTCTCACTACCGGTGGAGTGAATACAGCGACATTGACCGGGTTATGTGTTATTTAACCGGCAAGCGGTACGAAGATTTTAATGAGCCACTAGAAAACTACGATTACCGAACAAAAGGGCAAGATAAAGCCTACAAAATGACTAGCCTGCAACACGCTGTAGCATGTACTAGAGTAGGTGATTCATCTTTGCAGGAATCGGAATTTTTCATCTTCCGGTGCTACAAAAAAGGTACCCTGCATATTACTTTTAAAGATAAATTTCTTTGGCAGGAGTTCAATATTCGTGCTACCAAGGGTAAGAACTGGCTACCTGAAAATGAATACAAGGAGCATCAAAAGAATAAAGAATCTCCCGTACAAAATAAACTTCTTAATAATATTAATTAAAAGCAACAGAGACAATTAAAAATATGTCAAAAATTATTATAAAGACTGTTATCCATCGAGGGCGATAAAAGTTATTAAATAAACCTGGCCATGGAGATATTTAAAAAAATGAAACCCGGAACTACCCTCTACACCAAAGAGGGGGTATGTACCTTTGTGCAGCACAAAGAAACACGCACTAATAAGAACGCACAGGTAAGCTTTGCGCCTTTTGGGCGACTGAAATGGTTTGGGTATAATAAGGTGAAATTAACGGATAACGATGGATAAACAACCAACACCATTCAACCTTAGCCCAACCGATAAATATGCGGTGCCTACAATCCTGAACTGGATAGACCTTTTGCTGAACTGCAAGGATTTCGGCGAAGAGCAGCGTTTAAAAGCGATCAACGCGGTTAGGGTTTGCAAGGATTACCATAAATATCAACAAGATAACCCCGACTTGGTTAAACTTCCTGATGCTACCGTTATTGTGCAGTCAAAGATGAACAATGGTTAAAATAGGTGATAAATTTCTAGTTACCTCCACCTGGCAAGTATTTCAATGCACAGGCATTAGCGGCAATACCTATACCTTTAGACATCTTTTTACGGATACACCGCGCACATTTGCCACCGATAAAGAACACATTAGAAAACATTTATATTACGGTACATGGATATCATTTCAAACATAAAATTATGGGCTTAATTACTCTAAATACAAAAGCTCCAAAAGCAAAGAAAGATCATGTTTGTGACTGGTGCGGTTTTATTATTAAATCTGGAAGTAAGTATCAATCACAGACGAATATATATGATGGCGATTTATATGTATGGAAAAATCACATGGAGTGCTTAGCTATAGCGCAAAAACTAAACATGTTTGATGATTGCGATGAAGGAGTTACAGGAGCTGATTTTTGTGAATATATAGACACGCAATATCACGATTTAATTATAACTCATCAATTGGAAATATGCGAAAGTAAAGATTATAGATATCCGCCTTTTATAGATCGGCTAAAATATGTGTTCGCATTTTATAAGATAGAAAATAATCTATAAATTTATTAGACACTAAATACCAATTATGGATGCCCTTCAAATAAAGGAGAATAAGCGCCGTAGAAAGCTTTTAACCGCTAAGGTAAGGGAAATGTATTACCTGGGGTTAATAAAGCTCTCACACGCGGATATAGCGTTAAAAACAATACAGGAAAAATTAAAAAGTTAAAGAAATGGATACATTAAGATTGAATTGTAAATATTCGAAATCTGACTGTTTAATTATTGAGGGCGACCATAAAATGATAATTTTTGCCCCCAAATTAGAAATACCTAATGATGTGCTTGTGTATAAAATTGAAGATGCCAAACAATTGCGCGATTACCTAGATCAGTTTATTAAAGAAAATGAGTGATAACCTTTTGCTTTCTTAAAAACTCTTTATATATTTATCACAGATTAAGGCAATATAAGGGTTAGGGCGGGGCAACTCCCGCTTTAATTTTCCAGGTACATGAACTAAATTATGCAAACATTACAAGCACTTACTACTTCTCAAAAAATTAATGAGGCTTTAAACAAAGGCTTTAAGAAAAAAGTTATAGTCGAAGCTTCCGGATTATCATTCAACACTTTTCAAAAAAGATTAAAAGACAATAGCTGGGAAAGTCAGGATATTAAAAACATGCAAGCTATTGGCGTTATTTAATTTTTTTTTAAAATAGTTGAAATAAAAATTTCATTATTAATAAAATAATAGTATGAAAAATTTAATGAATGTTGAAGCCGATGTAATCTGTACACGATGCGGGCTAGTCAATGACTACAAAACCGTACGAAACGGGAACCATATATCCGCTTATTGTAATGGCTGTGATATATATATTAAACATCTACCACAGGGCAAACCAATGGTTTTTTACTTTGGTAAGTACAAAGGCCGTGCTTTATCAGAGCTTACGGACAAGGACGAACTAGCTTATTTGCAATGGGCTTACCGCAATATTACGACCTTAACACCGCATCAGAAAGCGCAAATTCTTGAACATTTAAAGCAGTATAATTTGGGAATATAGTCGGCATAAAATGAACGATAATGGATATTTACCTCTAAGCCGAAGTGTATTTAAACATGATTTATGGATAGAAAAAAGAGAGTTTTCCAAGTTTGAAGCGTGGGTAGATTTGTTACAAATGGCCTCTTTCGATCAGGAAGAAAAAACCAAATTGGTAGGGCTTAATATATTAAAATGGGGACGGGGGCAATTACCTGCATCAGTGCGTTTTTTACAGGATCGATGGCAATGGAAGAGCACAAAGCGCGTTTTTAACTTTCTTCAACTGCTCATCAATGAAAAGATGATAATCGTAAAAAAGGAAACAGGACAAAACATTATAACTATCTGTAAATATGATAATTACAACTCTATTTCAAAAACCGGGAAACGGCAGGGAAACGCGAAGGAAACGGCAGGGAAACGCGAAGGAAACGAAACTAATAAAGAAAATAAAGAAAATAAAGAAAAGAATGATTATATCATTCCCGAAGGTTTTGACGATAGATGGAATAAATTTCAAACATGGGTGAAAGACCAGGATTTTAAATATGTGCCGAAAATAGAAGAACAGCTTACCGCTACACAATTGAAAAACCTGATCGACAAAGTTAATGCCACGGTAATCAAAGATAAGCTACTGGCCTTAGAAAACGGGGGTACAAAATACATAAAAAATAAATCGGTTTACCTGACCATAAACAATTGGATTAACAGAGATTTGCAGAATGGCTAATTACGAATATTGCACCCGCTTAAACGATCGCGGCCACGTCATCAAAGAATCAGAAATGCAGATCACTCCTGTAGCCGAAGAAAGATATACTGGCATGTTTGGGTATGACAATTCAATCTATGACCATTTGGCTATTGCCAATTCTGTTTCCGGATTTAAAGGCAATTTTTTCTGTAAGTACGTGTATTTCGATATTGACTCAGACGATTTGGAGGAATCACACGAAATGGCAAAAAACTTTTGCCTGTTGCTGTACAACATGCTCAACATCAATCCGAAATGGTTATTTATTAGTTTTTCCGGCAACAAGGGTTTCCATATCGGCATACATCAAAACTTATTCGGCGGTATTGAACCTAGTAAAAATTTACCGCAAATAATCCGGGTATTGATTACTAAAATTCTTTGCGAATGCTTTGAAGTAACGATTAGCGATATCCAAGAAGCGGTATATAAGCGACCGGATAAAAAGAAAGTTTATAACCATATGGATTTAGGGATTTATAATGATAATCGTTTATTCCGGATTATTAACTCCCTTAACGCAAAAAGCAACTTGTATAAAATCGGATTAACGTATGAAGAACTTACTACGCTCAGCATTAACCAGATAAAAGACCTGGCTAAAACCGCTAAACCTTATCGCCCTGAAGTGCCGGCCAGTGCTTTGCAGGTTATCCCCGAATTAAAAGGATTGTTAATTGATTCAGTTAATTTCAATGTAGATGCTTATAATGGAAATTTTAAAGCTGAAAAGAAATCTAATACCGGTGCTATTTTTTACGCGCCGCATGAAGGAGGCCGAAATGACGCATTATTTTATCAGGCCGCTTACTTGTTTGATAAGTCCGAATTGTATGAAGATCATATTTTGCAGATTATAGGGCTTATAAACGCTTCAAGTATAAAACCCTTACCAGAGTCCGAAATAAAGACGATCGTGCATTCTGCGTACAAACGGACGCTAAAAAACAAGGTCTATAAAGAAGTTCCCTTAAAGGAAATTGAAATTTATAACGATTGGTTAAATGAATGGGCGGAATATTATTCACAGGAACCCAAATCTTTTACTTACCTGTGCGATAAAATAGACCAGGATCAGGAAAGTAATTTCAGCGGCAAACTGGCTTGTTTTATTGGGCAGGGCGGCACACGTAAAAGTTATTACGCGCTAAATATTGTAGCCCAAAACATCATTCATCACAACGCCCGGGCTATGTATTCCAGCATGGAAATGGGAAAAGTAGAATTCGTAAACCGTGTGTTGGATATGACTTTTAGCCCCGAAAACGGCATTCCGGCCAGCAAGATTTGCCGAAATAATTTAAAATCCGGCAAGGATAAATATTTACAGGTTTTAAAAAAGGCGATTACACATATTGATGACCGGCTTATTTTATCTTCAGTATCAGGCCGAACAACAGAAAATTATTTAAAAGATTACAACAAAGCATTAGAACTGTACGGACAAATTGACTTTCTCATAGTGGATGGTTTAAGTATGATGGGCGGAACTGGCCCGGAAACGGAAAGGTTCGAAAAGCATACCAAAGAATTAAAAGGTTTAGCGAATGCGACCGGATTAAATATTATACTCATTTGCCATACTACCAAAGAGGCAAAACAATGGACGCGCGATAGTGCCCCGTTTGCCAGGGGATCGGGTAAAATATTTGATAATTGCGATTTTACAATTTCCTTTTCCAATTTAATAAACGATGCGGCCAGCACTCCGGAAAACATTGAATTTATGCCCTGCCTAGGCCATCTCAAATATTACAACAAAAGAGGCACAGGGTTAATGTTAAATCAGATTTATGATTTTAGCGGAGTTACAAAGAAAATAACCGCCACAAACCATGATCCACGTCATTTCCCCGAATACGAAGCATTTGTAAAACAATACAATAAAAAACAAAGATCAAAAGAGCCCATAGAACTAGATCCTTTTTAAAACAAACAAATATGAGAAAATTTAAATGCGGAAAATGCGAAACAGGTATTATTTTATTAGCGACATTAGAATCTAAAAAATTTATTACGTGTAGAGTTTCGCGCTGCACTGATTGTAAATTCCAGTATGGAGTTAAAGGATTGACTAACCTAAAAGAAATATGAAAATAAAAATAATTTACCCGGAAACCGCTGTTAGAAGTCTAGAATTAGTAGTATCAGAAGAATTTTACGAAAATATTCAAAACATGTGTATTGAAGAAAAAGCAGATTTTATTTATAAGGCTGTACAGGAAGATAGCTATGAAAATGCAGGCTGGACCAGCCGTAAGCTCATTATGGGCGCGCTAGATACGGATTATGCTACAATAAAAAAGATTTGAACCATGAATTATTCAAAACTTACCGCCAGACTTAGCAAAGAAGAAATAGGAGCCATATATATGAATTGGCTTGAAAGGCGATATTGCATTGTAAATAGGTATTGTAGTTTAAAAAGAGGTTGGCAAAATGATAAGGCTGTTAATTTAGCCCACGAATTACACATTCGCTTGATAAATTTAAGTAATATCTATGGTGTTGACGAATTGCCATTTTAACATGACAGCGCAACAACTTATAACCTGGTGGGAGTGCGTACTCTACAACACAACCGATTTACAGGAAAGGGAGAGGATAAAGATTAGGATTATGAATATAGAATTTAACGGATATTAATTATGAAAAAAGTCAAAGTAAATATAAGGGCCTCTCAAACAGTTCAATACGATCAAATTATTGAAATGGATGAGGAGGAGTATATGCGATTGAGTTCTATATGGAGTAGCGATAAATTAGCTCAAGAACTTGAAAAATACACTGATACAACCGAAGTAACAGATGCCGACCAAATGGAAGATGGTGAAATCTACTTAGAGGAAGAATAGATATGAAAATAACACTTAAGGAGCCCCTTAAATTCTGTACAAATCATTCCTGCCTGTTACGCTTAACCTGTCACCGCTATTTGTCCAGACCCAGCGAATTCAACCAAAGCTACACGCTGTTTGAGCCGGTTGATGGGAAATGTGAAAAATATTTGAAACACTTAGCCCTTGAATTATTACAACAATAACTACTTAGAAAAATTATGAAGCAAGAATCATATAATTACAAAAATCTACCCAATCTGGATGAAATGACTAGAGATCAAGTAGTACCGTATTATCAAAATCTTATAGAAGTTGCTGTAGGCAATAACATGGATGAAGATATAAAAAATATAAATGCTAAAATTATAAAACGATGGTCTTTAGCAGCCTTAGAATATATCAAAAAGAAAGCCTGGAAAAACTTTGACCAACAATAACTACTTAGAAAAAATTATGAAAAGAATAAAAATAGAAGTCATTTATGAATATGTATTAGACATAGATGAATCAAATCATATTGTTAAAGAATATGAAGGAAGAGATGAATTAATTTCTGATTTGGTAGCATATAGGTTCGATATCTTGCCAGTACTTGAAGAAGGAGTTAAGGTTGTTGATGTAGAACATGTTGACTGGAATTATATAGAAAAATAGGAATGAACAATACTAAACCCTTAACTCCGCAACTTACAGAAAAGCAGCTTGCTTTATACTTGGGATGTGAGGCAGAGCTTAAATATGATCCGACAGGAACCGGGAAAGTTGAGCTGTTGCGAACCAGCATTAAACCAATAACAGCAGATGTATTGGCCGAATTAGGAGTATATTATTCTGTTAAGCCCATTTTACGACGATTAGAGAGTATTACAGAAGAGGAAGTAGTAGAAGGCGGTTTTTATAAATATAAAGAAGCCGATCAATTTTTTGAAGAATGGGTTCAATCGTGGGTATCAAGAATAAAAAAATTCACACCCAAACAATTTGCTTATCTCTTATCTAAAGGTTTTGACTTAAAACTATTTCCAGAAGGAACTTATATACTAAAAGATTAATACTATGAATAGAGAAGATATTGTTAAAGTAAATTCAATTGTGCAAGTAAATGAAACTGGCCCGGAAGGATGGATAGGTTGTTTGTTGCAAGTATCAGAAGTTAAATCGTTTGGTATACAAGGCTGGGTTCAAATGCCAAAGCAAGGGGCCGCTTATATTCGTATTAAATGGGAACAAATAGAATATATAGGTGACGCAATAATGAAACACCATGAATAAACCAATGAAAATATCTAATGCGGAGGGCCGCAAACTTTTAGCTAAACAACCGAAAAAACAAAACAATGAAGAGAGTGCTATGCAAATTTCGTTTGTAAAATGGTTCCGCCTCACTTATCCTCAATATTCTAAACTTTTAGCCCATATCCCAAATGAAGGCAAAAGAAGCCCTAGGACAGGCGCTAATTTAAAGAAACTTGGTATGCTCCCCGGTTGGCCTGATATTCAACTAATGATACCAAAAAGCACATTTAGTGGGCTGTTTATCGAAATGAAGGTAAAAGGCGGTAAGGTATCACCAAAGCAGGAAGAAATATTACTGGAGCTTCGAAAGGTAGGTTATTTCGCCCTGGTTGTCTGGGATCTAGAACGCGCCAAACAAGTTGTCATCGAATACTTAATGAGAAACGATTAATGAACATTTAGGAATTAAGCCTGTATATATAGTGGAACATATCCTGGCGTTCTTGAAATAAAGTAGATATGCGACAGTCTAAAAAGCCTAAGAAGCTGTAATTATTATCTTATGCAGGAACATAAGCAGGGTTATTATTAATTTAAAGATAAAAAGCTAAAATGGGTGTTCTCATAGACATTCAGCCGCTGCCCGTAAGGGAGGTAATACCCGGCCCAAGTCGGTATAATGAGACGTAAATTAAGGCCGCGTTAGTGCCTTAAATTGTCCGGTGGTGGAACTGGCAATACATCAGACTTTGATTCTGAAGATTCTAGGTTCGAAACCTAGTCGGACAACTGCAAATATTTTTAGCCTAAATACAATAGATAATCCAAACTATCCGTATATTTAGGCTGAACTGCTTATAAACAGCCTTTCCCGCTAAATTTATGGGTAAACTTTTCACCATCCGCGAAATAAGATTTTTAGAAGAAAATTACCTCCAACAATCCGACGCCGACATGGCTAAAAACCTAAAGCGATCTGTTAGATCGGTAACGGAAAAGCGGAAACTGCTAAACCTGCACCGGGATTACCATTTTACCAAATCAGAGAAAACTTTTATCAAGGAAAACTACCAGACTTTAACGGACGCTCAAATCAGTGAAAACCTGCACCGGGGTATTTATTCCATAGAAAGATACCGCCGGCGGAACAAATTATTTAAACGGCAAGGCATTTATAAAAAAACAGAACTTTGTAGTTATGCCGGAATGCGTAATATCCGGCACCTACACGGAAATAACAAACTATATTCCTGTATCGTAACCCCGGATAATCAATGGCAGGCCGAACACGTTTACAGCTGGATTAAAAAGAACGGGCCGGTACCGGATGGTATGATACTACGCTGCCGGGATGGCAATACGCTAAACACCAATCCCGACAACTGGCAGGCGGTAACCAGGAAAGAACATTTAGCCCTTTGTAAGTTAAATACAGATCAGGCCTTAGTAAATCAAAAAATGAGCGTTGCTATAAAAGACAAGTGGAACCGGGCTAAAATAATGGAAGCTAACGGACTGCCCACGCGCTGCAAATACCGTTCGACTAAAAAAGTATGCAACCCCTCACCCGCCCCGGTTATTCACCGCATTAATACAACTGCCCAATTCGACTTTTTTTAACCTGCTTTTTGTATATTGAAATAGACAAAAAGCAAAGATGCAGCTACAGGCGTTCCCGGTATACCCCTTAAAATCCCAACAGTTCCGGTTTACCTCTCCAACAACGGATGTGGCAGGCTACGCCCTGTATGCGCCTGACAATGCCTTTCTCCCTTTTCGGGTAATAAAACCCGCCGACGGCCGGATATTCGCCTGCGTTACCGTGTTTGACCTCTTGGATCAGGAAATTACGACCATCGGCAAATCCGGCATGAACTGGAAAATGTTCAGCGATGGTAATTACGATTACGTTTACTATTTCGGAACTCCGATATCCGGACTTAACCTGCCCTGTGGTAAGTACTACTTACAGATAGGTTCTTATTATTCGGAAGTCTTTACCGTTGGGTCGGATATCAATAGCTTGCTCAAGCTCACCTGGCGTTCGGGGAAACCGGTAGGGAATCTTACTTACGTGCCGGGCTGGTATCAAACTGCGTACCTGAACAACGGTATCGATCAGCCGGAGTACCCGGTAGACGTTGCCTTTCAAACAAACGGTCTTAACCAGGATATTATCCAGACCGGCAAGGTAGCAAAAGTGTACCGCATCGTTACCGAACCTTTACCGGAGTTCTTGACCGACGCCCTGTCCCTGTTGCCCTTACACAGCGAAATAAGCGTAGGCAGTATTACTGGAGTACAGAAAGTTGAGCTCAGACCGTCATACCTAGCACATGGGCTTAACCTTTCAAGTCTGGAAATTAAATTTACAGAGGAAGAAATATTTACCGGCGGCTGCAACAACGATTTGTTTACCGAAATAAACGCTGATGGGGCGGGTAATTTACCCGGTTCCTGCGGCATCCAGGCTGATACCAGCGCGTATTGGGTGGATACCCCGAATTACACCTGTGAGAAAACCAATGGCCAGAATACGGGCTACGCCAATCAGGAGCAAAAAGACCAGAACCCGGATTCGCCTACTTACGGACAAACCAGAACGGTAAGGATTGCCAGTAATTTATGCCCGGTAGTAGTCGCTGTGTACAAAAATACTGAAATAATAGACTTTATCACCCGTAATAATTGCGAATACGGGTATGAGGGAGAACAGGTGTTGTATACTGTGCCCGCCGGACAATTTACCTCCACCGTTAGCCAACAAGAAGCCCAAAGCCAGGCGCAAGCGTATTTTGATGCCAACAAACAGGCCTATGCAAATGAAAACGGTAGCTGTTTTATAAGCGAATGGGAGCCTGTATATAGCAAATCCGGTTGTTTTGATAACATCATGCAAAAAGGTAACCAGCGCCGCGCGGCTACGTCGACCGAAATAAAGCAATACGCAAGAGAGTTTGACGACGATGGTAACCCATGTCAGAACCTTAACGGATTATAACGGTAAGCGAAATATTCTTTATCTTTTAAGGGTATAAATATTTATTCAAACCCAAAAAAAGAAACATGGATCCAACCTGTGCCACCGGCTGTCTTGACGAAGAGTTAGTACTACCGGATTTTTTACAAGATGACTGCGTACCGGAGGTAAACTTCGGCCAGATTTCGGAGATATTCCTAGGAATACCCGGAAACTATTTTACAACCGGCAACCTGGCCGAATGGACTGCCCGTTTAGCTGCTACGGATGCTACCCGGTTAATCCGTTTGCTGGTAATCGGCGACCGTCCCCGTTCTACCGCCGCCGCTCCTTTGGAGCTTTCCGGAGGCCGTAAAAAATCAGTTCCGCGTGATTTCACCATTAACGCGTCAATTGATGATGTGAACCCAACCAACCACGCCGCTATCCGTCAAATCCAGTGCGGTGGTAACTTCCAATTGTGGTATAAAACCCTGGACGGTAAATACTACTTCGGTGGATTACAAGGTATGCGCGCGTTTATCGACGGCGATATGGTTATTCCTAGAGAAAAGGCCGGTGCTATCACCTATGAATTAACCGTTACCTGGTCTGGTCAGTTCATGGAGGAGATGACTGCTTATCCTTTAGTTTAAGCAACCCTTACACGCATAAAAAGCCGCCTTAGTAAGGCGGCTTTTTATGTTTATACGCTAACTTCTTAACATTAAAATGTTGATAAATAATCTCATTATTTTGTCTAACAATTTGCACAGTACAAACTTTATCTTTATATTTACGTATAAATAATAAAGAAACAATCTAAAGCAATTAGACATGGAAATTTACAGAGGTATCGCATTAAATGAAGGTGAAAATATTAACAATGAAAACTTAGGCTGTTCATGGTCTTTGTGTTCTGTTTTCGCAAAAAAACACGCTAGATCTATTGCAAAGGCTACAGGCAAAGAAGGTGTTATTGTTTTGACTGCTGAAATATCAGAAGACGCGATCGATATTGATAACACTTTGTACGCCATGGAAAAGCGGCCTTATGAGTATGAAGTAGTAGTAACTGGTTCATTGGTTTGTGAAGTTTGCTATTCTGAATTAGAAGAAATTGAAGAAGGTACTGAAATAGAAGGTTCAGTAGGGTATAACGACTTTGAAGATTATAATAATAATTATGAAGGCAGTTTGACAATGCCTGATTTTTTAACCTTAGCTGATGAGTTTTAATATGAAAATGAAGTCCACAGACTACTTGATAGCAGAAATTTCTGATAAGCTCATTAACTTGATGAGCGCAACATTTCCAGGTCGTCCTTATACTTGTTATGTTACCCGGTGGGACGACGATACCTTTAAGGTTATTGTAAGTTCAACTCTTTTTGACTTGCCCCAGCATGAAGCCATTAGACAGCCAGAATATAAAAAGTACGTGAAAGAGTATAAGTATTACGCAGACGAAATAACTTATACAGAACGTGAAGAAATCAAGACTGGCAACCCCAATATGCCGCTGGTTCAAGAAAATAAATAAAAAAATAAATGGAGCAAGTAACGCCCCAATACATATTAGATCAGATGCAGGTTTTAGGCTTGCATCGGTCTGATTTGATGAAAGACCTGAAAATTAACGGACCCACTATTAGCTCGTATTTATCGGGCTATACCAATTTAAGCAAGGCCGGCAAGGCAATGTTTTATTATTATTTTAAATTTAAAAAGCTAGAAAATGACACAAGGACAGGTAGAGACCGCTGAAAGAAAAGCTTTCAATGTGTTCGATAAGTGGAATGATGTATCCGGTTTTGTTGCCCCTGATACCGGTTATTATTACGAAATACAGGCGGTTATAAAAGATGCGGTTCATATTGGCATTCAAATGGCAATTAACGGCAAAATTGAATATACTAACGAAGGAGAGGTAAAAAAATGGCATTCAATAACGATTTTCAGGCAGATTTTGAATTTGATAGCGATGCGTTTTCGGACTTTGAAATAGATTTTGAAACGGAAAACGACTTCGAAACCCGGTACATCAAACCGCCGCGCACCAAAGAAATACCGGAAAAAAGATTAAAGTATCAGAACGCCGAAAAGTTAGCTAAGGAAATTAAGCTAACAGAAGGTTCCCGTTATTTCGCCATAGTAGAAGGTAGTTTCATATTTGGTGACTTCATAGAAGCCTTTATAGTGCTGAATAACGCCCACGTAAAGGAAATGACTATATCTACCTTGTCTATGAGTCAGAACAACGTAGACAGCCTGGCAGGGTTATTAAATGGCGGTTATATTGAAAGGCTTAACTTGATAATATCGGATTATTTCTTTTCGCATGAAAGATTCGGATTAATTAAGTATATTTATGATAAGCTGGATGTAGATAATAAGTTTCAGCTGGCGGTTGCTTCTACACATTGCAAGACCTGTATATTTGAAACCGAAGGAGGCAAGAAAGTAGTTATACATGGTTCGGCTAACCTTAGAAGCAGCAGTAATATTGAGCAGATTGTAATAGAAGAAAGTAAGGACTTATACGATTTTAACCACGGGTACCAAAGCAAGATTATCGACGTATATAAGACTATAAATAAGTCGATCCGACGTAAGAAACTTTGGAACGCTGTAATAGGAAAGGAATAACAATATGGCATCAGGAAGCAAGATAACGAATATCAGAAAGTATTATTCCGGCGATACAGCCGCATCAACCAGGGCAAGCTTAAGGACTAAATATTCGGCTGCTGCAAGTGCAGGTGATCCGTTTTAAAATGAAAAATTGAGAAAGGGTTAAGAGTGTACGAATTTACAGATGAGCAAATGGAGAGTGCAATTGTCGGCAGTGCTGGCATTGTGTCTACTATTGCCAAAAGGTTAGCAAAATTCGCCAATGTTAAGCGTATTAGTTGGTCAACTGCGGAAAAGTACGCTAATTCAAAACCTGAATATATCCAGCTTTTAAAAGATGAAACTGAAACAGTTCTGGATATGGCCGATGGTAAGCTATATGAACAAATAAAAAATGGTGAAGCCTGGGCAATTAAATGGCTACAAGCTACAAAAGGGAAAAAACGCGGGTATGTAGAAAGAACCGAATCAGCCGTAACGCATAAATTCGGAATAGATGCCGATGATGAAGAATATGTTGATTGATGAACCTGTACAAGCCCCGCGTTTACAGCTAAAAAAAAAGTGGTTCAATCCGCTTTACTTTATCCTGAATGAGATAATTAAAGATGATACAATCCGGAATGTGTTGATATATGGCAGCAAGTCCGCCGCTAAAACAATTACCGTATCTCAAATCCTGGCAAAAGAAGCGTTTGTTAAGAAATCCAACACAATAGCTTTTCGGAAAGAATCTACGCTGATTCAGACTACGCTAAAAAAGTCTTTTAACCTTGCCATTGAAACGTTACGGCTTAAAAACGGGTTTGATAGGTTTTTATTCCAATACCGGTGCATCAATGGCAGCGAAATAGTGTTAAAAGGTCTGGATGATCCGGAAAAGGCCAAAGGTATTGAATCTTTTAAGTACGTGTACCTGGATGAGTTAAATCACTTTGAACAGGAAGAGTACGAACAGTTTAATTTATCGCTCAGGGGTATACCGGGGCAAAAGATATTCGGTTCCTGGAACCCGGTAAGTGAAACGTCCTGGATTAAAACAGAATTACTAGATAACTATACCTTTACCGCTACTGATCGGTTCGGGAAATTAGTAGACCCTAATTCATTCGTTAAAATATCAGAGGATGGTAAAATAATTCTGATTAAAACAACTTACAAAGATAATTTCTGGATAACCGGTAGTCCGGACGGTAATTACGGTTATAGAGATGAAAATTTAATCCAGGCTTACGAAACACTTAAAGACCGCAACCCGAACTCTTACCGGGTAAACGTATTGGGAGAATGGGGTAAGGCACTAACCGGAGGCGAATACGCGCATAAGTTCGATAAGCTTACTCACGTAAAGAAAGTACCCTTCCTGGAAGATGCAAGGTTACCTATTCATTTAAGCCTGGACTTTAATGTCAACCCGTACATGACGGGTCTGTGCGCCCAGTTGATACTAAACGCACCGGATGGACGGCAAAAGCTACGCATATTCAAAGAATACTGTCTACCCTCACCGCGTAACACCACGGCTGATATTTGTTCGGCATTGGTTACGGATTACGGGCATAAGATGAGGGGGTTATTCTACTACGGAGACCCGAACGGACGCACCCGCCAAACCGTTACCAAAGAGTACGCAAATAACTTTGACGCGCTGGCAAAGCACCTTAGAAAATACCTGAACACTAATTCTGATCGGGTTATTACCCGTTACCCTGATTTATTGAACAGCCGGGACTTCCTAAATAATATTCTTTCCGGTTACTATGGCATCGACCTGGAAATAGATGAAAATTGCGTTAATTTAATAGCGGATTTAGAGTTCGGTAAAGAAGGCCCGAACGGGGGTATGTTAAAAGAGAAGGCAGTTAATAAGACAACAGGTATCAGTTACGAAAAGTACGGGCATACTACCGACGCTCTTAGATATATGATTGTTGCTATATTTGAAAAGCTATACGATAGTATTAACAAGATTTAATTAATTCGCAAAAAGTTGTAATTTAAAAGAAAAACAACTACATGATAACCATAGATCAGGCGCTAATCATACTGCAAAAGACAATTAAGGAGGGCATACGTCACGCCGAAATCATATATCAATTATAAGTCTACTACCTAATGCTTCTGAAATTTTGGTGAGGGTTTTAACACACACATTCTGCTTACCAGATTCTATCCTAAAGACACCTTCTTTTTTGGTGCCTATTTTTTGGCCTAACTCTTCCATAGTAAGGCCCTTTTCTAACCTAGCTGCTTTTATCTTATTTCCGAGTTCTTTTAAGTCCATATACAAACATACTAAAAAGTTAACATATAGGTGAATATATTTCTTATTAAGCTTTGATATAATGAACGTATATGTTAACTTTAAAGTAAGAATAAAGCATGTTACTTATATGGAAACTATAAAAGAAGAGTTTAACGGAGTTGTTTACACCCGTTGTGTGAATGCCAAAGATGTAACTCACCGCCGCTATTATTATGGGAAGAGACCTAATTCAAAGAGAAGAACTTTATTACACCGGGATAAATGGGAGTTCTACAACGGCAAAATTCCGGAAGGTTATCATATTCATCACAAAGATGAAAACCCTTTAAACAATGATTTATCTAATTTGGAATGTTTAAGCAAGGTTGACCATCATAAACGGCATGCAGGTAAGGCTTGGCATGCTATGAGTGATGAACAAAGAAAAGAACAATTAGCTAAAATGCATGAAGCTGGCAAAAATTGGCATTATACGCCGGAAGGAATAAAGCATCATAAAGAATTAGCCGCAGCAAACTTAGCTAACAGGGTGTTAATCGAAAAGACTTGCACCTATTGTGGAAAGAAGTATGAAGTTTATAATGCTCTTTCTGGTAGACCTAAGTTTTGCTCTCCAAAATGCAGGGGTAAAGTAGAAAGACAAAAAAAATATAACTACGAGAAAAGAATATGTATTGTCTGCAATGGTGAATTTGATATTAGTAAGTATTCAGGTCAAATAGCTTGCAGCAGGGCTTGCGGCTATAAATACCGGACAATAAACTCCCCTCATATTGCTAATAATGGATTTAAAGTAAGAAACCCACAATCAACAGTTTAATTATGGATAAACAACAAAAGATACAAAGAGAATTAATTGAAAAACATATTGGAGGTTGGCACTTAGACGTTATGCGTAATGCTTCTATAGAACACTTTTATAAAACTGGAAAGGCTTCTGGTAGTTTCCTTCTTGCTTTACAGAATATGATGAATGAGTATAAAGATCTATTAATTCATAATAAAACAGATGATTAAAGTTAAAAAAGAATACAAAAATAGAACTTGGCTAAGTGAGGAAATAAACCAAGAAAACCCTTTGATAAATTTTGAAAAAGATATTACTGCTTTAATTAAAAGTAAGTCTATTCTAAAACTTCCGGTTGATGGTAGGCGTGTGCTTTTTACTCCTAAAATTTTAAGTAAGTCTATAATTACTTTGATAATAAACCCATGAAAGATGCGTTCCATGTAAATCCTATAAATGATTTAAAAGAACATGATTTATCAATTCCAAATATAATCCCTGATAAAGAAACGGGTAAATATTGTCAATGCAAGTGTTTGCCACGCGAAGAATGGGAGAACGACTGTTTAATTATAATTCATAACGCTTATGATGGTAGGCAACAATTAGAACAAGCGAATGATATTTTAAACCCATGATTTTGAATTATATAAAATTAATAAACGCATGGGTTAGGTGTAAAATATGGGGGTTTTGCCCCAAATGCAATAGTAGTGCGCCGAATTTATATGATTGTAATATTTGTGACTGGTATACAAATACACCGGCTAAGATGTGGCGCAAAAAATATTGGTGGCGTTTGTACAAACAGGAATTAAAAATAAAGTAGAATCTAGGATAGATGCAGAGTAGGTGCTTTGGTTTTTATTATCAATGAAATTGTGTAAATTAAAACTGCGCAATATATCTGATAGAAAATGATTACAGTAGACGAAGCTTTACCTATTCTACAAAAAACTATTAAGGAAAATATCCGGCATGTCGACTACGACCGCGTTGTAGACTTAGCCGCATGGTATCATAAGGTTATTACCGGTAAGGACATAGATGCCCTCTTACGCCGCTTTGTACGCCGAGAGGATGATGTGATGTTCGAACAGCGCAAAGCCCTGACCGTCGCCATTACCCCCGCCGTGGCAGAGACCTTAATCAACCCGTTTTACCGTATAGGGAGGCTGGATAACGTACGCAAACAGATCGCCTACGCTGATGGTCAGGCCGGGGCCGATAAGAAGGTAGAGGAGCTTAACGATCGCATTAATAAATTTTGGGGTAGCGAAAGCCTGGACAAATACCTGGCGACCCGCTTTATACAGTTAGGGGCAACCGATCCTAACGCCTGGATTGCCGTAGAGTTCGGAAGCTTCGATGCCAGGTACGAAAAGGCTAGACCTTTCCCGGTGGAGTTCAGCGCCGAACAGGCTATCAATTTTCAGATAACCAATAACGAAACGGACTGGTTAATTGTACGACAGGAATACAAGATAGAGGTAAATAAGATACCTAAGAAGGGTTACCGGTACTTCATGTACCTGCCAAATGATATACTGGTTTATACCCCGGAATTCGGTACTACTAACTTCTTAGAGACCGGTACGGAGTTTTGGCGGTCGGAGGCCCAGAACTATATCCTTACCCAATACACGCCCAAGGGTGGTAGCGTTCAGGCTATGCGGGTGGGATATAAGCTGGATATGGAAACCGACGGACGTACGTATGTTAATCCTTTCCACGCGGCAAAGCCTTACTTTGAAAAGTCGATTAAGGCAGTATCGGAATTAGACATAGCTGTAGCCCTGCATGTGCATCCGCAAAAATTGCAACGGGTTCAACCATGTACGGGAACAGAAGAATCATTATGCGATCATGGCAGAGACGTAAACGGCAACCTTTGCGGAGCTTGTAAAGGAACCGGCGAAAGGTTAGATGTTAGCACGTCGGGACAAGATATAATTAAGGTCGATTACCCGGATAAAAATACTACGCCGGAACAAAAGGTTGCTTTAACAGATATTGTTGTATATGTACAAGGCGTACCCATTGATGGCATAAAATGGTTAGATGAATACATTGATAAACTGGAAACTAAAAGTTACCGGACGGTATACGCTCCAGATGCTTTAATTCAAGCCTCTATCCATAAGACAGCAACCGAAATTGCCTATAGTCAAGATGAAAAATATAATACCCTACAGCCCTTTGCAGAGCATTTCAGTCGTGTTTGGCGTAAGGTTGTTAGCCTGATTGCGGCTTTTACTGATAACGGGCAAGGCTTAGAGCTCATACATGAGTTCCCATCTGATTTTAAGCTCAAGACCGTAGCCGAATTATATCAGGACTTGAAACTGGCTAAAGATTCCGGGGCCAGCGCCTTTGTTATTCAACAGATTGAAGATGATATAGCATCTAAGATATATATAGATGATAAGAACGCGTATTTAAAGTTCCGGGTAAAAGATAGGTTTACCCCTTTCCGGGGCAAAAACGAAGAGTGGGTAAAATATATGATGGAAACGCAGCAAATCCGACAGGAAGATGCTATCTTGTACAACTATTCGGATTCTATCTTTGATGAGCTGGAAAATGAAGTACCGGGCTTCTTTTTATTCGCTTATAATAAGCAATGGGTGGAAATTAAGCGTAAGATAGAAGATATTAAGGCCCAATTACCTAAACAAACGTTAGCTGTAAGTTTTAGGGATGCGCAAACTGTAGACACGGATCAAACAGTAGAGGTATAATAGCTATGAAAGAATATATATTATGTGCTGCTATTTGGTATAAAGAATTGCCAACTCAGCATTTCTTACCTAGTAATTTAGACGCTGGTGTAGTAGTTTGCGGTTTAAGGCATGGGCATTGCATCGATATTGTCAAACAGCTGTCCGGTCTTAGGTCTGTTAAAATTTCACCGGACGGGGTTGGAGAAACAGTTCAAGGGTTTTTGACTAATACTAATAGATTTGCAGATAGAAAAGAAGCGTTAGAAATAGCATTAAAAGCAAATCAGGTATTAAATCCTAACGCAATCAGAGGCAATGATCTATACAGTGAAGATTTATATTAACCTGAATAGGTATGATTCACGAATTCCAGTACTTCACGCTTGAATACAACCCCGAAACCGGGGCGGTAACTACTACCTATCCCGATGGTACGCACTGCCCGGTGCAGGTGAATCAGGATCATGCTTATCACGCTAATCTGACGGGCATAAGTCCGGCTAACTATAATCTTTTACATGAGTTGTGTCATCACATAATAGCTTTTACACATGGCCATAAGACGTGTCCTATCGTTTGGGCCTCAGCACATGGTTTACCTATGCCGGATAATGCACAGTTGTTAGAATGGCAGATAACAGCGTTCAGTTACTTTGCGTTAGAAGCAGAGATGCGGGATAGTAGTGAATGGGGTGCTATTATGGATATTGCAAAGCTTGCTAACGTGTATGCTTTGAAAGAAACGTTGCTAAGCTTGTTTAATAAGTTGAAGGATTGAATATAAGTTATGAATTGGATAAAAGTTAAAGATGAATTACCCATACCTTTTGTTGATTTGATATTATGGGATGGCAATACAAGACACAGAGGCTTTTATATCAATGCCAGCCACAATAATCCAGGTCTTAATTTTGAAATTCGGGATGGTTATGATAAACCCACATCAAAGCCAATAACGCATTGGATGTTATGGCCTGATCCACCTAAAGTACAATAAATTTAAGACAAATCGCGGTAATATGGATAAAAATATTTAAAAAGTGCAAATAAAGGGCAAACTTTCAATCAAAACACGGATTAGGTGAAATAGTATATCTTATAACCGATCCTATGCAGGAACCACGTATGGTATCAGATATTACTTTCTATCCTAATGGTGTGCTTTACAAGTTGGCAGGTGGAACAATGACCACCAGTCATTATGAAATGGAGATAAGCGATTTTGTAAATGAAAGCTTACGTATGGGTATTGATTCAGGAACACCAAATGTAAATTAATTATGACAGCAAATGAAGCCAGGGCCAGACAGGTAGAAATACTTAAACGCGAAGTAGATAAAATCTATCAGGTTATTGAGGATCATATAAATTCTAAAAATCAGGAACAATACATCTATTGGCATGAAGACTTATCTCTTAAAGATAAGGCAACATTAGAAGATGAGGGATATGAAATAAAGAGTATTGTTAACCCATCAAACTTTCTAAATGCAGGCGTTTCTTACCAGATTAGTTGGAAAGAACAATTAACATGCTGATATTCATCATAATTATAACCATCCTGATACTTGTCATACCCGCGCTTGTATTTATAGCAGCTCCGAAAGATGCGCTGAAAGAGGAGGAGAATGCGGTAAATGTTGACGACGATTATATACAGGATTAATGGCTAAGAAACTTAACTTCATTATTCCGCTTGTGATTTATCCTTTTGATGTTATGGTTAGTATAGGACAAACTAATTATGAAATACGCAAAGAATTAGAGTTGCTAGATTTACCAGAAGATGATATTCAACTTGCCCTATTTGAAAATGAATATGTACAAGGCCGGGCAGTTATGTTTTCTAGTAACCAAACGTTAATCCGGATCAGGCATTACCCAAAAACACCTGAACAATTTGGAGCCTTAGCCCACGAAATATTTCACGCCGTTACTTTATTATGTGGAAGAGAGGTATGAAATTAGTCGTAACGAAAAGCGATGAAGACTACGCATACCTGATTTCTTGTTTAACTGAGGAAGTATTTAAGGAGCTTAAACGCAAATAAATGGCTTTAGAAGACACTCTTGCAAAGGAACGTATCGAATACATAGCCAAGCAGCAAGCCTTGCTAGAAACGGCTGTATCTGATTTGCAACGTACGCTATTTGAAGCTATCCTGATTAAGCTGGAAGCCATTACCAAAGATCCAACCGTATTAGACGCATTGTTCCGTACTTTCACAAAAGACCACCACCTGAAAGTTATTAACCAGTTCGCTAACGATATTGTGAATGTGGGTAAGCGCAATGATGCGTACTTTAAATCACTACTAGAGTCGGATATTCCCAAAAACTACACAGCCATAAAAAAACAAGCGGACGCTTATCTGTTAAAACGTTTCGGACTAACAGAAAAAGGCGCTATAGTTGAAGAGGGGTTTTTAGACAGCTTTGTGAAAGACCCGACTATTAAAAGAGAGCTAAAAGCCTACGCGTATAAAGCGACGCAAAGCAGCGGGGTGGGGTTGGATGCTTTCAAGAAAGGGTTTAAGGATATAATTATTGGCAGTCCTGAGGCAAATAACGGTTCACTACAGCTATATTATAAACAATGGGGTTATGATACCTACCAACAAGTAGACGCGACGATACAGAAGTTCTACGCCGATAAATTAGCACTGCCAGCCGCTTTATACTTAGGTACAAAAAGAGATGGTTCCCGCGAATTCTGTTTAGCAAGGAAAGGTAAATGTTTCACCATTGAAGAAATAAAGCTATTTGGGACATCGAAAGATAAATACGGAGGGTACACTAATAAATCAGAAGGTAAATTCAAGGGTAAGCCTAAAACTTACAACCCTTTCATAGATAGAGGTGGGCCGGGATGTGTTGACGCACTAAATTTCGTTACTGCAAAAATGGCCCTACGCCGCCGTGATGACTTAGAGTTAGTAGATGGCAAATTACAAATTAAAGCCACTTAGGAGGAGGTGACTTATCTTTCTTGTCCATAACCCATATTTCATCTATAAATATTATATTCCATATAAAAAGTACGGGTATAAGCCACCAACTACCAATTATTCCTAATATCACGCAGCCACGAACATCTTTCCAGGTCCAGGGCAGGTTACGACCAAGTCTTTTTAATATAAATCGCGAATAATAATAAACGACTATAAACCCGGAAAGATAAATAAGCACATTAGTTAATATTATCATTTTAGTACAAATTAAGGATTAGAATTGTTTTCAGAATTAGCTGATAATGTATAAGATTCAATAATGTTTTCTTTTAATAATTTCGCCTTTGCTTTCCGTTCCTCATTCCGCGCTTTCCATGCCCGTATCGCCTCTGCATCTTGCTTAGATAGCAGAGCTTTAAATTGCTGCTTTGCTTTGTTGAGATTTAACATGGTTACTGTTAATCAACCCTATAACAAGTATCGTCCGTAAGCTCTACATACCCCCTGGATTTAAGCCTCCTGATTCTTAGAAACGCGTAGATATTAATCAATAAGCTGGTTATAAGTGCAATTGTTATCATGTTGTTATTGGTTAAATATATTTATCAAATATAATCTACAAAATAGCAGGGCCAGGACATACCCAACCCTGCCACTACCTTAATTCTGGCTAGGGTTCTGCAATTCGCTTGCTTTAGCTTCCTCACCCCACATAGAAACGATTAAATACCCGTGAATGCCGCCCCGGTTTACCTGATGCAATACAATCGGATCATCTGGCAAGCGATGTACCAACTGGTTGTTCTGAATTTCCATGTCTGTAGTATCAAACATTTTCGGGACTGCTACAATCTGCAATCTGGCTTCTTTGTAACGGCCACCATTTATTATACCGCCGGTTTCGAATGCTTTCCTGTCGTCCTCATTTAAGGTAGCGATGTTTTGTAATGTATCATTACTTAAAAAAGAAACCCTGCCAAGCACGCTGTAAAAACCAGTATACTCCAAATAAGTGTCCTCCGGCCTGGCTTTAAAGTTAATAATTTCTTTCCGATTCTTTTCGGGAATATCTGCAATGTAACGATCTGTACTACCTAAAACTAACCCGTACTTTTTACAAATCTGCATTAGCTTGTCATGCGTAATGTATTTATTTTGCGGATACCAGAAAGCAAAGTATTCGGCAATTTCTTTGTGCTTTGCGGCTGCTTCTTTCTTTTCCTGCAACGCTAAATAATCTTTGCATTCAACTGACTTTATAAAACCCAATGCGGCTAATTTCTTTAGCTCTTCCCCATTTTCTTTGCTTACCTTGTCCGGTATATTCAGGATGTTTTGCGTCTCCGTTAGAACAAGTTCCGACGCTGTTTTGAAAGATTGGTGAATTTCCGCCACCGTTACAGGTTTTGCGTAAATAGACTCTTTTAAATAGCTAACATCATTAGCCTTACTTAATTTTTCGAAAAATTTGAACATGGTAAAATTGGTTAAAGGTTGAAAAGAATATTTATAGCTTTCTAAAAACTAATTCATACTTAACGTCCGGTTCTTCATCAGACCAAACCGTAGCATTTATAGGTACACTACTGTTTGAGATTTTTAAAGCTTTTATCAAATTAGCACTAGCATCTTTAACCGTGGTGCTAAAAACCGAATCCTCCAACTCTTTTATTTTCTGTTGCTGTTCTTTGATAAACCTATCAGTTTCTTCCATAAATGCCTTATGTTGTTCCTGTTGTTGTTCAAAGTCTGCTATTGCTTTTTCAATATCAAAATTTTGCGTGTTTTCCATTTCAATATTATTTAGTAAATAAAAATTATACTTTCAAAAACAGGCAATAATTTTATTCTAATCATTTTCAATAAGCTTGAATTTAAATAATTGACCGCCAAATATTTTTTCAAGCTCTCTTTCGGTTATTTTGTAAAAATCATCTACACGAACGGGATCAGCATAATAATTTCCATTAACCAGGTTTATTGCTACTATGTAGGAATAAAACAAACCGACTAAAATGTAATCTGCATCGATGCCAGCATTGTGAAACCTTTGCCCTATTTTATAAGTTTTAGGCTGTTCTACTATTTGCCTACTTTTAATCTCTTTAATAAAGTAATCATTTAATTTATGAGATATATCTGCCTTTAAATTTACAAGCAGCTTATAAATTTCTGATACTTCTACTTTTGTAAAATCTCTATCAGGAGTAGGTAAGTTAATATTATACAAAGTCCAAGTTTTTAGTTTATCAATAAAATCTACTTCTCCCGGCTGGTTTACCATTGCCCTTAGCTCTTCTATGGTTATGATTTTATAATCGCCAAGCCGATGGGCGCTAGAAGAATAAGATAACCAATTATCATCTGAAAAAATAAGCTGACTAGCTTGTAAGTATTTATCTACGTTATAAACTTTATAGTTTATTCGGAGAGCTAACATTACAATTTCGTCATTTAATTCTTTATCTCCGTTTGTTACTATACGGGTATTATATAAGTCTTCTTTCTTTAACATAGTTTTATGTTTTAATGATTAGAAATTATACTTTTAAAGCCTGCTCTAGTTGAATGATTGAACTTTCAATAAAAGACACCTTCATTCGTTCTTCTTTTAATATTTCATTAAGCCTGATTATCTCAGATTGAATGAAACCTGCCTTCTTATAAGTCCACGCGTATTTAAATAGATCTGACTTAACCTGGGCAAGTTCCGCTTTATTAATCACTTCTAGGGCCTGATCTTTAGATATAGATACCCGATACTTGTTTTCACCCCTCAAGAACTTTATCAGACTATACTCATCATGGTATTGCGAAATAATGAATTTATCCGTCCATGCTTTACAAACTTTTTCTACATCAATAGTGCAAATGCCTGTTTGTTGATAGTCCGTTATTAACTTTTCAAAGCTTGTTTTCTGTTTCATGATTAGAAATTATACTTGTCTAAAACAGGTCGTAGTTTAGCTTTTACCTCCTCAGTTAAAGGAACCGCACCCTTTGCTATTCTGCTTAATTCAGCGTTATACAAATCAGCTTCACGCTCTATTTTCCGAACAGAGGGGGCCTGTTTTAGCTTTTGGAGTAGGGCGGTAATAGATTCGGGGGTTATTTCTTGCATGTTAATTAATCAATATAATATTTACTGTTAAAGCTACTAGTTTTCTCTTCAATGTTAGTTAACCAAAATAATTTTTTAGGTGTCGTTGCTCTACCTTTTTGAGAAACTAGCAATTCAACTAACAGACCCTTATCTAAAGCGCCCTGTTCATCATTTAGCATAAAATATTTAAAATCCAATAAATCTTCTTTATCATTAGATGATAGAACTGGCTTTGCTAATAACCTTTCTAATCTAGAAGGTGTCATTTTCGGAATCCAAATGCTTCTATTCATAATTCTTTGTTTAACTGCTGTAAAGGTAACACTATTTATTTAATAAACTACAGTTGTAGCAAAATATAATTAAAAAATAGGATCGCCGGCAAAAACATTAGAAAGTCTACCTAATTTTTCTCTCATTTCCCTTTCTCTTATCTCAATTGCCGTAGCTCTAGCGTTGATGTGATGATAAACCTCTGGCTTTAACCCATCCTTTTTTATATGTCCAAGCTCTTTATTTTTTACAGCTTGGTTTAAAGCCCTTCTGACGTTAGCCATTAGTTTAGCCCGGATAACCCTAACACCCTCCAACTGGACCATCAACACATTAGCCTGATCGGCGGTTATTTCTCCTCTTTTCATTTTTTCAGTTGCAATTATTCTAGAGTTAGTGGTAGAGTGCATATTGTTTAGTTGTTTGTGTTATTTGATATATGTAAATATATAAACTTATAAGTTATGATGCAACATTTGTAGCAAAATATTTTCACCAAAACAGCAAATAAAAAAGGGGTTAAAACTCAACCCCTTTTATCGTGTTTATCAAAGCTCTTTTATCGGTTTCCATTAGTTTCATGGTATCCAGAACCTTGTCAGAAAAGCCGGCAATACAAAATACATTCTGTTCCGGGAATTGCATGGAGCCGTAGGAATTCAGGTCGAAGGAATATATAAATGGATTTACCCCGGTAGCCTGCTTATATTGTTTATACTCTCTTTCGGGGGTAAAAGAGCCTACCCAACCTTGCATATCGGAGAGTATAATAATCCGATCATATTTCTTATTAGCTGTCTGAAATATAGAATGGAAATTAGTGCCCCCGGCAGAAAAGCGGATAGAATTAGCAATAGTTACCGTACTATCCATTGGGTTTACATTTCTATACTTAGCGGTATCGGCAAAGGTCATAAAATCCGCATTATTGGACTTTATCAGAACGGCGGCGAATAAAGAACCTATCTGCGCCGGTTTACCCTGCATGGAACCCGAAACATCCAGTACTACCAGTGTTTCACCATCGAATACGGGAACGTTGTTCACAGAAATATCAACCGCTTTATTCAGAGCCATTAAAACGTCTCTCACAATTTTATCAGAGCTTAGTTTTTGAATTTCGTCGTAAGCAGTCAAGAACCGGAAAGGTAAAACCAAAGACTTTTTAATCAATGCTTCATTGGTTAATGTTTCGATTGCTTCATTAACTATTTCCGGTGCCTGCTCAATAATATTTCGCAGGTTACGCAGCAAGGCAAAATATCCAATCTTCTTTTCCCGTATTAGCCTGATCCAAACATCCTTCTTAAAGTCCGCTTTTTCTTCATCATTAGCCGCTAATTGCCCCGCCTTAGTCATTTCTGACTCCCAAGTATCGAAAGATTTCAATCCACCACTTACCAAAGCTTTAATAGCATCCGCATTCTTTTCGGTGGGTACAGGATGCACCAGGTTTACTACATCGATCAACTTAACGCCTTTGTTTTCACCCCGGTATTTGGCAAGCTGATATTTATCAAACCGATCAAACGCCAGAGCAAAGCCCTTTTTAAGCGCATTAGGAATTTTACCATTTTTAGCGATATGGTAGGCTAGTATTTCCATCATATCGTCGGGCCGGTAAACAATGGCCTTATAAAAGTCTTTTGCCCAATCCTGACCGCTTATATGCCTTGCTAGTTCCGATGCTACCACGTGCGTAATAGAGCGCATACCGAACTGTGTACGGGCGTATACCGCCGCTTGGGCCACAAACTTCTTATCACATTTGGCGATTAGGCTTTTTAGCTGCTCAAAGGTATTGCCAGCCGAACGGTAAAACTGATCGTTGGCAAAAGAGGTAAGAAGGATAGAAACTAATTCTAATTCGGGCGTTTGCGCGTGCGCTTCACCGCCGGCAAGGTTTACAGTTTTGTTAGGAGTAATTGTTTGATTGAAACGTGACATAATATTCAAGTTAAAGTGTGACAATAAAAAAAGGCGGCCCGAATAAACGGAACCGCCTTGTAAAAGCATTGCGAAGAAAACAAAGAGAGAAATTTTAGCGTGTTACCGTTACACCACATCCGGAAACCGGAGTCAGGATTTGAACCTACATCGCTTCGTCCATATCGAAGTAACTCATCTTTTCACTATCGCAATAAGTTTACAAGGGAAAATTGAACTGAGTGAATCATTTCCATAGCGAAGTAACCCAATTCTTACCACTTGTAATATTTTTACGGACAAAGTTAAACAGAGGCTTTTGGACAATTGCTCTACCAACTGAGCTATTAAGGCGTAAGCCCTAAACCAGATTCGAACTGGTGACCCATTGTTTGGATTGAAGTAACTCTATTTTTAGTACCGTAAAGTAGCCCGTAGGGGATTTGAACCCATGGTTTCCAGAATGAAAATCTGGCGAATTAGGCCAACTATTCGAACGGGCCAAATATTTTACGGAGATAATCTAAAAGGGAAATGTTTGCTGCTCTACCAACTGAGCTACCGAACCTGAATTCGGATAGGATTCGAACCTATGACCCGCCGATTAACAATCGAAGTAACCCTTTTATCGCTACCGTAAACCTTTAGTCTTTCTTATCGAAAAACTTAATTATTATATACCTTATAAAACTAGAAACTGTAGACTGACCGTATTTTTCCTTTTCCTCTTCCAATTTATCTAGCCATTTCTGTTCTATAAGAAAACCAAACCTAGTCATTTAAAAACCTTGTGTTGTTTATATGTCAAATATACGTGTTTACCTAATACGTTGTTTATTTTATTTAAAATTTATTTTTGACAAGCTCAGACCGTCATACCTGGCACATAAGCTTGTCACAATACCTGTCTACGATTAAACAGCCTGTATTTACCCCAAATACCCTGTTTGTAGCCAATACGCCATAATACCGCATTTGATTATTGCGTATTTTCCTAAAAAGTGATAATGCTAAGAGTAAATATTAAGCATGGCAACACAGGAAGAAAAAATAACCGTTACGCGCACCTTGCCTAATGGCAAAGAGCAAAAGAAAACAATGACCAAAAACCAATACGCGCTATTGGGCTCTAATCCGGGCTGGCAACACGCTAAAGCTGAGAAGCCGGTAGAGGCAAGCAGATTGATTGACAATCCGGAAGAACCGGAACCAGGCCAGGAATTTCCGTCAGGTGATGTAGCGGCAAATCAGGAAATAGACTTGTCCTCTACAGAGGAACCCGCAAAGGCCAGCAAATTGAAAAAATAAACCTAACAAAGAATAATCATGCCTAATGAAGTAATTAAATCGGTTTTGACCGGTGAAGAGCAAACCGTACCACAAGGTACATTTAAGTTAATCACTTCTAACAAGAAGTTATCTTTCATGCGAAACAACTTCACGCTAGTGAAAGAAGACGATACCCCGGCAGAAGCGCGGAAAGCGGAAAAAGCTGAAGCTAAGAAAGCCGAAGAGAAATAAGCCTGGCCCTATGTGACGACGAGGGATAAATCCAGCCGCGTTAAGCGTGTTCTGCTTTTCGGGAGGGCAAGGTGATGATTTTCATACCCGATAAAGACACGAATGGATTGACTACTAGGAAAGACTAGGTTTTAAATTTTTCATTGGCTCTAGGAAAGACTAGGGTGGCTGTGACGGCTATGTCGTACCATAGAGGCGCTCATCAGGTTCGAACCCTGACACAGTACAAAACTTAATTAAACTGGACTTATCCGTTATGGATTTACAAGAAAAATTACTGGCGTTTACCGCTACCGCGTTAGGAGTAGCAACCACTGATGTTGAGGCTAAACTTGAAGATGCCGAAGATGCAACCCCAATTCTTGACCTGCATAAAGCAAAGGTTAGAGAGCAGAAGGAAAAAAATTTTAATGACGGCTTTAAAAAAGCTGAAAGGAAAGTTTTAACCGACCGCGAAAAAGAAATAAAAGAAGAGTTTGGGATTGAATCTGACAAAATAGGCTTAGACCTGATACGCGAACTTTTAGAAGCCCAAACCAAAAGTACCGATCTGGAAGATACTGACACGGATAAAGAAGGCAAGAAAAAGCCTCTTTCCTGGAAAGACATTCCGATTGAAGTACTTAAAAAACATCCTGAGTTCATCAAAATGGAAGATGATAAGGTGAAAGCAGTTGAGGCGAATAATAAAAAATGGCAGTCAGAAGTCGAAGCTGTAAAGGCTGAATATGCCGCTAAAGAAATTTCCGAAACCGTAGGGAAACGTGCCCTGGTAGAATTTAGAAAATTGAAACCGCTTCTTTCTCTCGATCCTGAAAAAGCAGCTCGTCAAGAAAAGGATTTCATTGCCAAAGTTGTTGCGAATAACAAGTTCGAACTTGTAGGTGAAGAAACTTTAATTTTAGATGATAGCGGTAATAAGAAAGAAGATCCGCATGGGAATACCTTAAAATTCAATGAATTTATAAGGAACACAGCGGAGTTATATCACGATTTTCAAGTAGCAGAAGAACGAAGTTCTCCGGGCGCTACTACCAGCAACACGGCCCCAGGTCAAAAGAAGTATACCGGCAAGCAGCCAACCAGTCTGGAAGAAAAAAATCGGCTTATAATGGATACTAGCATTCCTTTAGAAGCGCGCAATGAAATTCAAAAAGATTGGGAGGAAAAACATACTTCTAACGTCTAAACACTAAAAAAATGGCCTTCTTAGGAGCCCAACTACCCGATATTATTTTAAAGCTGGATAACATGGCCGCAAACCAGAATATCCTGAAAGAATACCAGCCGCAAATTGCTGGTTTACGATTAATACAGCAAAATCAAACCGCTGCTTTTGCGGATGTAACCAATGCTTTGGCCCGTAACGATAAAGATTATTTCGACGGCAAAGTTAAAGTTAACTGGCTAACCGGAGTAGCAGGTGACGAAGAAGCTGTAGAACCTAATTGCGACTTGACCGGTGATCCTTTGGGTTCAGATGAGCAAGATTATTCATTGGGAATGGATTTCAAAAAAGACTTTGAAATCGATGAAGATGAGGCCAAAACCCACATATACGAAGTGCAGGAGCAACAGGCGCGGGGTATGTTAGATTTGTTCCGTATTATGGATCAGGGCTACGCTAAACGCGTTATTGCTAAGTTAGATTCGTTTACAGGTACAAACTTATTCACCAATGGGTATACCGTAGATGAAACTACTGGTAACTTGCTTATACCCGCTGTTGACTACAATGTGACCTTTATGGCCTACCTGTCTTTAGCCGCAATTTATAACCGTTTAAATAATTACTACATTATCGACAACGGTAAAAATCTGTATTTGCCTAAATTTTTCGCAGATGCCGGTCAAACAAAAGACGGGTATTCTACTTCGAATATTTACGACCAGTACAAAATCGATTTTGATTTTATCAATTTTGCTAAAGCTGCTGTTGCTACTGATACTTTATTGGTTGATACCAATTCTGTATTCTTTGCTACCCGTAATCGTTTTGGTAACCGTAATCCGATTGAACGTCCGGCAGAAAAGGGACAGATGTTTGTTTCGGTAGTTACCTCACCTTACACCGGTATCAACTACGATCTATACGTGCAGATTAAATGTCGCGTCGTAAACGGAAAAGACCACTTAGTACGGATTTACCGTTTGCAAACCAAAGGCGATTTACTGCAAGCTCCTGAGCTTACCTATCCATCAGTATTAGGCTTTCAAAAAGCAGCTTAATGATTAATAACCTATAACAGAAAAGCCGGGCAATGTTCCGGCTTTTTGTCCTTAAAGCCATGATGCACAAACGTTTTAAATATATTTTTGGCCTCACCCGTGGCCCGGTTGCCGTACAAGGAGGGGGCAGGGTGAATGATGACCAGAATACGTTTACCTTTTCGGTAGAAAAAGCAACCGCCCGGATAAATCAGAGCGATTCCGGATTATACCTGGACGAAATGCAGGAATTTAACCTGAACAAAGTACCCGTAGAGGTTGATGCCACCACCGGGCTACCGGTTGAAGGTTCATTATGGCAGAAAGCGCACCACGCGCGGCGGGAGGCGTTAAAGGAGATGGAAACGGCTTTATTTGCTGGCTTGGGCACTATGAACCGGTTAAAAAACGATCCCTATACCGGCTTTTTGGGTAGCAAGGATAAAAAAAACTATTATAAGTTTCAAAATGGGCAGGTAGTAACTACGGTTATACAAACCAACAATATCCCCGGCCATGTGATGCGCATTAAATCACTGGCCTTGCATACTTCTTTGGAAACTATTGTTCCTGTAACCATTAACGGAAAGGTTTACGAAATTAAAACGCGGCCTGCTCTCTATACAAACATTCTACCTACGCCTATTGTTATTCCGATTAATGGAGAGGATATTACTATCTCCTATACCGTTAATGAGTTTATGGTTGGGATAAACACCATGTGTTACGGGTGCCAGGGCGTAGTTAGAAAGATTAGCCCTTATTTCCCTAATATCGAAGGGCAGGAAGGTAACGGGCTGGTTATTGATATGACGCTAACCTGCCAGCCGGATAATGTGATTTATGAGAACTACAACACCAATCACAACGGTATTGCACATGTATTGGCTTATGCCGCGCGGTTTAAAACGGCTGAACTATTAATAGAAAGCATCCTTAGCAGTGGAACCATTAACCGCTTTACCATGATGGATAATCAGTATCTTTGGGGTAAGCGTAATCATTTCCGGAAAGAGTTTCAAGATCGCATTAACTGGCTTATCAGTACGGACGGGTTTGATTTGAGTACGGATAATTGCTATCAGTGCAAGCCGGTGGCAGGATTTAGGAAGACAGGGATATTAACATGATCTATAAACAGATATTCGATTTAATCGGGACTACTAAGCAGGTAAATATTATCAAAGAAGGCTTAGATAAAATAAAATTTCCTTGGGAGCGTATTACACCACCGGAAAGAGTGTTTAAAATAGGCTGGCAGGATTTGAATAATGGCTTATTTGCAAAGGCCAGAGCGCACAAAGGACACGGTAATGAACCGGTTTCTATTACCGGCAAGCTAAATGGTCGTAAGTATATTATGGGCGTATTTTATCCGCATAACGGGGATATATTCGTAGATAACAAGCTTGTAAATTACCCTGAGATAGCGCAAACAACAGTATCGGCGGAGGCCGCGCATTTAGCAGACGAATATCTACCATTAACAGATGCGCAAAGATTAGCCCTGCATAAGCTAATGCACCCCGGCGGTATTATTCCAAAGGATGAAGCATTCTGGTGGGAGAAAATAGATTACGAAACAGAATATTTTAGCCTGGCCGGTGAGTTCTTTATGTGCCTGTTTACCCTTGCTTATTCGGATATGCTGTTTGACGCATCCGGTTTTACCCATACCATAGAGCCGAATTTAATACCGAAAGTTCGGGAAATTATCGGCATAGAGCGCACAGACTTAGTGCCGGCAACACCTTTGAAAGAGTTCAAAGTTATTGGTACAAGTAAAATATATCACAAACTTTCACATTATCCCGCAAAATCAGGAAAAATTGTAACCAATATAAGTAAATTAACGCCTTGTAAAACGTGTAAACCTTAGGTTGATTCTTGTAATAATCGTTTCACCTTGTTTATTTCTTCCTCAGTATGAACTGTGCCCCCTGTATTCATTTCTAAATACCATTGTAATACCTCGGCTTTGGTTTGAAGATTATTTATGTTAAAGCGTATGTCATGCGAAATCCTTATTTTATCTTCGTATTCCGACCGTTTAAATCCAAATACAGGTATTTCATCTCTTAGGAACCGAATAATAGAAGTAAGTCTTTGCAGGCCGTCTACAATTACAAAATCATCATAAGGGGTAGTCGCGCGGCCCTGCCAACTTGGTTTATTAAAATAAAGAACCCTTCCGCTTTTGCCACCCTTTAACAGGTACTCCATAAATGCGATTTGTTGTTGCATAGTCCAAACGTGCCCTCTTTGGAAATCGGGATTTAGGTCTAATTTAAAATACGAATTTTCAACCCATTCTTTTATCTTGTCATCCAGCAAAAACAAAGGCATGTTAATTTCGTATCCGTTTTCTCTAGTAAACTGCTTAATATCCTGAAATTTCATTTTCTTAAACTTCTTTTTCTTCATGTACATTAACTAACCAGCAAGCCCGATTATAAAACACCTGATTACCCTTGCTCATAATTTTATCTTTCTTTCCAATATTTCAAAGAATTTGTATAGTTCGTTTTTTAGCCAGAGTTTGAAGCGATGCCGCATTATTTTTTAATCCCTGTCACTGTCACGTTTACATAAGACCTTTCTCTTGGGTCTTTGTAATCAGCTTGATATTTATAAACATTAATTGTTGACTTTTCTTCTTGTAAACCATAATACTTACAAAGGACTTCTTTTAAATCCTTTTCAGATAATTCTATTGTTGTTTTCTCTGTTGCCATTCTATTTATCCTTTTTTTAATTGTTATTTAATCTAATAACAAATGAACATAAAACGGATGATTGCCGCCGTTCTTGCTAGTAGAGTAGTAAAACACCCATTTGCCTTTGCAGGTGTAAATTGTTTCAGTCCAATTAGCTATCATTCTCCTTATCCTTTAATTATTTATTTCTCAGATTATTCTTTGCGTTAACCCATGCATTGCTTTCAGTTTTGCCTTCTGATAATCTAATTGGGTTTTCAGATTGATAATCTGACCATATCAGCCAATACGCCTTATTAAAAGGCCCGTGATTTCTATATTTTTTAGCCTTCGCGTTAGGGTATTTGGATTTAACAAATTCTTTAGCCTTCATGGTTTATCTTTTAGTTGTTCTTCTACAATACGAAACCCTTCATTAATGGCAGATATTAAGGCGGTGTCGTGGTCTGTATAATTGGTGCCTACATCATAACCAGCAATAGCCCATCCCCAAGAAAGTGCAGGAGTATGTAAGCTGCTAATAGGGCAAGCCCACAAATAGATTCCCCTATCTCTTAAATAAGCAGTATAAACGCCGCTTCTAAAATTAAAGGGCAAGTCTTCGAATGCCCACCATGAAACATTGAAATTATGTTCCCTTGCAACATACCACTTCCTAAAATCTGCTTTTACTTTTTCCTGCATTACAATAGCAGGGGTTTCTTTTGTTTCCATAGGTTATCTTCCTAACTTCTTAAATTTTTTTTCGGCGTTCTTTTGATTTAAAGCGTAAACCTCCACACCTTCAATTAAAAATTTATGATGACCTTTAGGTATAATTGGCGATGGATCTTTAGGAGGCGCACCCTTTAAACCTTCGTTTCGATCATTCCCACCTGTGGCATGTACACCCAAGTCACCCAACAACAGCGCTGAAAGACCCATTAATTTTAAAAACTTTTCTTTGCTCATTTCAATTTTTCTCTACGTTTTACTTCTTTTTCGTACTCTTTTAAGCTCATTACCTGAAAGCGATAATTATGATTGTGCATACTTATAACCCAATCGTAATTCTGTGCTAAATACTGAAGGTAGTATTTCAGGTACATTATAGTAGCTTAAAATCCCTTATTAAAACTCCCCTTACTTTAACACCTTCACTTTTCCCAACCACTTCTTTATAATGCAGTTGCAGCCGTTCTATATCGCTTTGGGAATTAATCGGTCTTTTGTATTTAGTAACGGTACTGCCCTCATACTTTTCGGATTTGCCTTCTACTGTAAATACAAAGTGTACAAAATATCTGTATATCTTTCTCATAATTCTAAAATATCAGTTTCACCTTTCAGGTAAGAAATAAGCTCCGCGTTTTTGGCGTACGGTTGACAGGTGTAGAAGTCTATTGGTGAGTATGATCTAAAGAATGTGTCATCAAAACCACGTTTATGATATTCATAGACAATAAGATTATAGCCATAAGGGATAGAACAAATTTGTAGTAACTGTAATGATCTTTCAGAAAAACAACTCCCCGTCATTTGGCCGTATATACACAACCATAAATCTCCAGGTTTTAACCTGCTAAAATCTAATCTGCCCCGTTCCTCTACCGTAGCAAATTCCCGTAATTTAGCCGCTTCATCGCGTACCAGTTCTTTTAAGTTTTCTGTTTGTTCCATCTGGTTATTTATTCTTAAGAATTTCAGGAAAATTAGCCTTAATCATAGCCCTGACATTTTTATAAAGTTTGGCCGGTGAACTTAATCTATCTAAATATTCGCGCGTAACCTTATTTTTTAGAAGGGACAATCTTAAAGAAATAGAAGGAAAATTTTGTTCATCTTGTTTCATAAGCCAACCGATACAAGCAGAACCATTCTTTTTATGACACATATAAACGGAGCCCATGTGGTCGTTTTCATTTTCTAATAATCTCTCAAATTCGTGCTTGTCCCAAAGTTTTAATGGTGCATCTGTACGGTATGGGCAATTATTACAAGGAGAAACACAATGAAATAAAGGAACCTTATTAGGTATATCTGTTTGTTCCATTTGGCTAAAAAAGATTGATATTTGCTATTATTTTACTTGAATTTTGACAGATAACGAAGTGTTGAAATTTCTCATAGAATTTATATTCATAAGACTCATAAACATAAATGAAGTAACCAAAGCTTTGTAGTCTTATAATTTCGTCTATGGAAAACCAATTTAATAACTCTCCAATTGATCTAGTAGCTGATAAAAACCCTATTAATTCGCTATCAAAAGGCATTTGCAATTCGTTACTTTTGCAAAAGCTTAATTCCTTATGAACCAATCCAGTAAAATTACCCTTCTGATTATACCAAAGGCCGTGTTTAGTAATGTTGTTCGCTATTCTAAAAAATTCCATAATTATAATAAATCGTTTATTATTTCCCCAAAAGCCCAGGCCGCCAAAGCCGAAACAAACACCAGTGTTAAAATCGCGAACCCAGTCCCGATGTATTTAAGTATTGTTTTCATATCTTAATCTAACTTTACACATGGACAATTTAAAATGCTTTCCTTGTCAACACTCATACTCCAAGCCATACCAGATATACCAGAAATTCTATCAGATTTAACTTTAGCTGCTTCTGCTGCTAGTTTTATTTGTTCTTCTAACAGCGCTTGTACCTCACCTTTGGTGTAGGTATTCGGATTAGATCGAAAACCGTAAATAAAACCGTCGGCATATAGCTTTGTGTAGGGTTGATCGTCAGTATTTTTAATATCCTTACCGAACATTTCCTTTACAATCGATAAAGCTTCTTGCTGTAATTCTTTAAGACTTATTTTCATATTCATATAATGTTCTTGCTTTTACAATCATCTATAAAGTCCCAACCGTCCGGATAACTCCATTCGTGATTCTCTAACTCTCTAGCAGAATCAAAGGCGTATTTTATAAGTAGAATTACCTCTTCTTTGGTGTAGATATTTGGATTGGCTTTGTAACCTGCCTTAGAAGCTTCGTACCCCCATGTAATAGGCTTGTTTGCCTTGCCGCCTTCTTGATGGGCATAATCCGAAGCTAAATTAGATAATTTGATATTGCTTATAGTCATTTTCTTAAAACCTCCCGCAAAACTTAACTATCCGCTTATTACCCTTTCGGTGTAATTTCCTGTCCAGAATCCGGCCTATCTGATTCTTTTGTGCCCTGGTATAGATATTAACCGATGCGTTCCGGTTTTTCGGTTTGGGGCCGGCTTTTACGTTGGTGAAACAGGCGGCAAGCAAAATGAGAGTAAATAGTGTTTTCATTGTTTTTAAATTAAACCTAACTCATTTTTTCTTGCCCAGACATGGATTGAAACAGGATAATTAACATCTATAGATTCGAATCTCACCCAAAAAGGGTGCGCATTACGGAACTCAATAAAAGCGGTACGACCTTTATAATAGGCATTATTTAAGCCTTTGCGATACGCTTTTAAACCTGATTTAAATTCTTGCTTTGTCATAATACTTACATTTTAAAATTTAACACTCAAATACAAACCTTGTTGAAAAATGCGCTATTGCCTGGGCCTTTGCCAGTTCGCAAGAATCAGCGTTGAATACTTTTACAGCGCCGGCGTTATTTCTGAATTTGTAGCGATTCATGATTAGTTTACAGAAGTATAATCAAGCTCGATTTTGCCATTGTGATCTTTTAAAACAATTGTTTTTTCGCCATAATTAAGCAAGTGCATAGCGTTTTGTTCATCACTTTGTCTGAAATAACCATTAGCCGCGTGTTTTACAATCCTGCTAACTACTGACCGGCTTACTTTGCCAGAATGCGGATGAACAATGTTTAAACCGTAAAAAGTGGTGGTGGTTTTAGTTTTCATAATGCTTATCTGTTTGTGTTTCTAACTATACAAATGTAGCAATTATATTTGATATAGCAATAATATTTGCTAATTATTTTTCATTTATTTTTCATTAGTATTCAACCCGTCTAAATAAGCATGTATTTTATCTATTGTTTCCTGTGAGCCGTAATTTTTTGTACCTGAAAGGATGTGAGAGAGCGTAAACGGGGAAATCCCGATGGCCTCTGCAATTTTATATTTTTTAAGGCCTGTTTTTTCTATTTTTTCTACTAAATCTTGCATATTATTCTTTGTTATTTGTTATAAAATATCAGCTATTCAGGCGATAAGCAAAAAGACTGGTTTTCAGATAGCCAGTAAGGAGGTCTCCAAGCCATCATTCTAACCGAAATACTCTCTTTAAGGCCGCTTTCCTTTGCCGGTATTGGCCTTATAACCTTATCAAAAGGATTGTAATTAACGGATTCGATATGAAAACCCGAAATTTCACCTTTGCCTTGGCTGGTTTTTTTGCCAATACCCCGTAAATGCCGTAATAAATATTCAACCCGCACAATATCATTACTGGCAAAATAAAACCATACTGTTTTGATACTGTGCAGAACTAAGGGCATATCATAACTTTTGTATTCACCTGCATTAATCCGCACCTTTCGTACTTTCTTGCCAAAGTCAGCCAGGAAATCATACTGGTTTGCCCATCGTTTCTTCCAACTGCCTGTAAACTCCGCTGCCTTGTTGTAATCAAATTGCATCCAACTAGCCAGAAAGTAGCCGTCTGAGTGCCGGATAAGGGGTAGGTCATCAAAAGATTCCAGTTCTTCTTTCGGGATGCTTAACCGCTGCTGTACACTACCATCTTTTTCTTTCATGTAGCAGTAGGCTAATAAGGCATCAAAAACAGGCAAATCTATAAAGCTGATGGCTGATGCAAGGTTGAAGCTGATTTTATAGTATTGCATAGTCTTGATTTTTTAATTTTAATGGCGTTTTCTGTTTTGCCCAGCATTGCTGCTACTTCTTTTGGATGAAATTGCTGTATATATTCCTGTTCTTCACGTGTATAATTTCGCTTACGGCTTAAGCCTAGTTTTACCGCCATCCGACTAATGCTTTTGTCTGATTTATCCCGCATATATCCAACCTTTTGCATTTGCTTGTAAGGCATCTTCCCGTAATTTATGCGTAGGAACACCTTGTCTGATAACTTCCACTTAGACATAAGTTTTAATAATAGGGTATTTAGAGGCGAAACTATTAAACGATTCCGGAAAGCACTTTTTTAAAGTATGGGCTTGCCCGTATTGTAGGGCCCTGTGATTGGCAAAAGGCCCTATACGTTGCTTTTCTACTGGAATGAAATTGTTATGCATAACGTCATAGGCCTGGTTGTAAGGAACCTCATGGGCATGAATATATGTCCAAATATCATCAACGCTCCACCATGCTAAAGGAGAACAATTTCTTTTACCGTTCTTCATTTGATGGATTAAACCAAACCGGTTTAGATGTTTCCTGCGATAACTATTTTCATCTGCCCTTAATCCTAAAAAGCAAAGATCAAATTCAAAGTTACTTAAATCGTTTCTGCCTTCATTCGTAATGAACCAATCGGTATGGTGCGCTTCGGTATGTAGCATTTTGAGATTCGGAACTGTGTCTAAATATTTTTGGGTTTGCGGTAATATAAATTCATCATCGTGATATATAGCCCTGCATTCCGGCATATAACTACGTACCAAATGCAGTAAAACAGTAGAATCCTTACCGCCAGAAAGCGAAACATAAGGTTTATTGCAGGAGGCTAAAGCGGTTTTTACGCACGCTTTAGCCTGTTCAAGATTGGCTTTGAACCCCTTCTGCTCCGATAGTAATAGATAATATTCCTTATCCATTAGCACCAAAAAACTGTTTTATAGCTTCTTTATTCTCTTCAATATGCTGCAAGTACAGACTATCATCCATATCCGGCAAGGCTGTTAAATTAACGTGCCCGTGCCCGATGCTGCTCTTAGCACACACGTAGGCATTTTGCTTGAATAGATTAACTAACCGGGCAAAAGCAGCTTCCATTAGAGGGTTGTCAGACCAGCAGGCCAGCGTATGCCGGAAAGGAGTACCGGTTGCGTAAACCTCATATTCATACTTCATCTGGTGGGTTTCAGGCTTGGCTTCTGGTAATACTTCAATGGTGCTTTCCAGTTTTTCGGAATCCAAACGGGTGCCAAACTGAATATGTACAAAGTCGTGAAAACTAGCCCGACCTAATCCGTTCTCAAAGCAAAGGGGTTTCGCATCGCCTACGGTAAGTTCGCCTTGTATAGTCTGGTTGCCTACGGCCGAACCAAAAAGGCCGATCATAGGACACATCTGAATATAATTTTGCCTTGCCTGTAAATCTTCGAAACCGTTGCTGTCGTTAATGGTGCCGCCCGTAAACAAACGGTGGTACAGCCCTGCTTCTATTTTTTCTATGCGGGCCAGTATGGCAAAGTCATACATAACCAAGCGTCGCAGTAATCCCCGGATGCTGTTACCAGAAATAACCGGCACCATTTCGTACATTTTGTGCGTGTCCGTGTCCTGAAAAGGTTGCAGCTGAACCTCTCCTAATTGGTCTTGCAGGACATCTAATGGGTTCAAGTCACCCGTACCTTCGTTGAAGAGAGTAAGGCTGGTTACTTTTTTCTTTTTACCATTTTCCTTATCCCAATTCACGGTATCATCTTTCAGTTTCCGGAAAACAGCCATAATGTATTGGTGTTCATCCCGGATAACCTGCAATAACTCTTCATCATCAAACAACTCCAGAATATCTATCACATCAAACCGCCCGTCTTCTTTTTGGGTAATCTGCCGGATTTCCAGTTTCTGGCAGATGGTATTAAGAAAATCTTCTTTGCTCCGTACAGAAGTAGAGGATATTAATTTGGCCGCTACTTCGTCGTATATCGTTACCCGGCCTTTATCCTCCATTTTGTTCCAGAGCTTTATAAGCAGGTAGGCTACGGCCATTCGTTTTAATTTGCGTTGGTCCGGCGTGAAGCGGCTGCGAATAACTTTTGCTTTTTCCTGTATTACCCTTTCCCTTCTTAAGGTGCGCAGGGTGCCCATATTCAAATCGGAGCCGGTATGTATGGGTTCCAGGGCGGTAAACTGATAGTTAATTTTTTGCATAAGATTTCTGTAAAAAATGGACGATTAAATTAAATATATTGGTGTTCCGGAATTGATTCAGAGCTTCATTTTCCTGTTCAAACCTTTCTAATCCATAAGCTGCTATCTTTTGGTACATCGGTAATTTTTCACCCCTGATTTCTTCTTTGGTGAAATAAGTAGGGGGCATGGCAGCATCTTCTTTGCCGGTTACAACCGTGTACCAGGAAGAAATAATAGGCAGGAATTGATTTACCTGTTCCCGGTCAAAATAACAGTTGTATTTATCGGTAGTAATTAAGAAATAACCCTTATCGGTGTTGGTAACGGTTTTATAACTGGTATGCTTTTTATTGGAAAAAGTAAGGGCAATATGAAAAGGGGTTTCGGGTATATTCAGGAGCAAATCTAAAACCTCATTGGATTTAAGGATGCGAAAAACACTTTCGGAAGCGTAGTAATTATAGTTGCGGAGTGAATTGAAACCTTTACCACTTTCACTAGGATAAACTTCTTCAATACACAATGCTGCCTCCACCGAACTATAAGGAGAAGGGTATTTTACATACTCATGATCGGTGAATGTGTCTTTTATCAGGTCTTTATTCCTTACACCTTCGCTTATTTTTTTGCCGGTGAAAGAACAAATGCTGCCTTCCGGCATTTCAAATACCGGTATTTTTAGATTTCCCCGGATAAGATGCTTGGCTATTATTTCCATGATTTAACTCCGCTTAAATTTAGTACCAGATTGTCGTTATAGGAAACCACTTTATTAGTCATATTATTTATATCATTTTAATTTGATATAGCAAATATAATTGTTATTTTTGTTAAATCAAACTAAACATTATGGAAAACACTTTAAAATACGAAAAGGAAGTAAATCAATTATTGCGCGATTTATTTTATGAGGATTGGATGGGCGAAGGCGAATGGCAGGAATTTATTCAGCTTTTATTAAGGGAGAATAAATTATCAATCGGACTATTATCTAAACAAATAGAGACAGGGGTAAATAATGGGTATAGTGTAGACTACCAGATAAAGCTACTTAAAGTCATAACAAAATCAACGGTGAAAAACTAAACATTATGGAAAACCTACTCAACTCAAACAATCTTATCGAAATCGACGAGGCCTTAACCAAATTTAAGGAGCATCATAAAAGAGAAGCCGCAAAAGATATACATTTGCAAACCATGCTTACCTTTCAAGTCAATGTAGAAATCAGAAATGGAGATGCCCCAACAGGCTATTATATGGGCTATGATAACGCTGTGCGGGACGTATTGGAATTTATAGGCAATAACTTTACACCTAAGAAGGCCTAGAATTCAAGGAATAATACCTAAATTAAGGTATGCTCAAACAACCTAAATTTATTACCCTTCGCGTTGCACCCTATAAAGGATGGTTTTGGTATACTAATTATGAAGGAGAATATGCAACATCCGGATTCCTATATATGAATTGATATGACTAGATATAATCCAAACTTTCTTATAATCCTAGTAGCGGAGCAATATAGGGGCTATTTTTTCTTTGAGACATTAGAAAATGAATACGTACCAACACCTTATATTTATTTTAACTAATGCCTACAACGAACAATTTATTGAACATCTAAAATTATGAAAAAATTAATCTGCTATCTTTTCAATCACAAGTACAGGCTTCTTAGAAAGATAAGCCCAAGTGTCAGGGAAATAAAATGCACAAGATGCTTACAGGAGTTTGGAATGAATGATAATCTTAAGGCATTAATTCCTTTAGACGGGGAACTTAGAGATATTCATAATGAAATGTTGTTTATTCATAAAATAAAGGAGGATATGTGGCGGCAACACCAGAGCAATTTATTGAACAGCTAAAAGCCTTGCAAAAAGCCTTGCAAACCGAAGGGCTGAAAATAGCGCAGAAAATGGCTTTAACCGGCAAATCCTTAGTACAGGAACGCATACAGCGTGAAGGTTTGCCGGGTGAGCAATACTCAACTAATGAGATGCCTACTTTCCTTTGGGAAGATCAGGTGCGTAACGCTGGGGGTACAAAGTATTTGGAAGATAACAGTTCCGGTACGTGGGGCAACTTTCGAAAGGCCCAGGGGTTAAATAGCTCCTTTGTGGATTTAACTTATTCAGGGAGGATGTTTAATGGTTTGCGACCGATTAAAAAGTTTGCTACGGGTACCACTTTTGAGGTACACATGGGCGGTACGGATCAGGAAGTAGACAATAAGCTGATGTGGAATATAGAGCGATACGGGGACTTTCTGCAACCTAACCAGGAAGAACAGAAAGAAATTGATGAAATAGTAGACGATGAAGTTGGTAATTTAATAGACAAATATTTAAGATGATTAATGCAAAAGGATTAAGCTTGGGCAATTTATTATACTTCCAACGAAAAATAATAGCGGTCACACTTACTGATTTGGAATGGATAAAAAATGGCGAAAAGCTATACAGACCCATTCCTTTAACAGAAGAATGGTTATTAAGAGCGAATTTTGAAGAAATAGGCAACAACACCTTCACTCATGGCAATATCTGGCTTTGTAAAAAAGATGGAGGCTATTTTTTTATTAACGATGAGTGGCAAGAAGTTACAGATAAAATATATTTATACTTACATGAAATACAAAATTTAGTTTTTGTGCTAAGTGATTATGAGTTGAAAATTAAGCTATAATAGAAAAGTATTTGAAATGAGCGATTTAGAATGCGCTGCTATGGCAATTGCATGGCAAATGATGCAATATGAAAAGACAGGAGCACCCAAAGGAACCCGCAAGTGGTTTCCTAGACACATTTACAGTAAAAGTGAAGGATGGGAATTAGTAAATTGTGAAAACGGGTGTGTAATTGCCAATATGCGACCGAAAAGAAGAAAATAATGGATATAAATAAACCGCTAGGAAGAAGGGCGTACGGTTCTATTCCGCATCTTCCTGGTTCCAGGCTTGGACCCGGTGATTATTGCATTAATAAAGGACAGGCCCGGATAGCCACAGAAAAACCAAGAGATAAGCACGATTTAATAATTGTGCAGGAAAAGCTAGACGGCTCAAATGTTGCTGTAGTAAAAGTAGAAGGCGAAATATATGCCCTAACCCGTGCCGGATATTCAGCGGAAACATCTCCTTACGTGCAGCATCATTTTTTCGCTAAGTGGGTAGAGCAAAACGAAGGGCGCTTTGCTCGCCTGCTTTATGAAGGAGAAAGATTATCCGGAGAATGGTTGGCAATGGCCCACGGTACTCAGTATAATTTACCGCATGAACCGTTCGTGGCCTTTGATTTATTTACTAGCAGCAACGAACGGGTTCCGTATAAAAAATTTGAAGCGGCTGTAAAAGATTATGATTTTATTATTCCAAAACTGCTTCACATAGGCAATAATTCTTTTTCAGTAGAGCAAATGAAGGAGGCAATTACTACAAGCGGTCACGGGGCCATAGATGAGGTTGAAGGCGCTGTCTGGAGAGTTGAACGAAAAGAAAAAGTTGATTTCTTATGCAAGTACGTTCATCACAATAAACAGGATGGTAAGTATTTTGCCGAACATACAGGCAAGGGCAATTTATGGAATTGCGACATTTCACAATGGGAATAATATAATTAAAAATAATTTGTAAATTACAGCACATTCTAAATATTATGCTAAACTCCTTTCAACGGGCTAAAATAAGCGCCCTTTTACCCGAAATAGCGCAGCGTACCGGTATCCCTTATCCGAAACTTGCCGAATTACTTTGCGGTGAACCAGTAACGATAAATCCGTTTGTCTGTGAAGATGAACCGCAGGATAGATATCTTACTGAATTTACCGAAGATTGTTTTTGTGATGAACATGGTAGGCGTTATTGATCATTTTTATGAAAATGGTAATAGAAATCATTATAGCGTGTATTATCGGATTATCAGGTGGCTTGTCATGTGGATTAGGCTTTTGGCCTAAATATGAGATAAGAAAAAACTTTAGAATACAAATATACTTAGGAGTCGTTTCTTTATTCTTTACTTTAATTCTATTTCTGATTTTACAATTATAAAAAATAAAATAGCAGTAGTCACGTGTTTAAATGATATTATTGTGCCCGATTTTAAATGTTTAGAACAGGTTGAATATAAAAGTTCACGTAGTTACCGGGATGCGAAAAAGAAAATGCGTAGATTAGCAAAGCAAGGTTTCAGTAAACCATATAGAGGTGAATAATCCTACCTGGCTTGATTTGACACTACTTTGCCTTTCCTGTGTTTGGATAGGGTGGGGCTTACATGCAACGTATGTAGAATCAGAAAGAGAATTTCAACAATGGAGACGAAAGTTTGAGAAAACTAAGAAAAGGTTTAATAAATAATTATGGCTAAAAACAGAATTACACCCAAAACCGAAAAAGCTTTAAAAGAATTAGCTGCGCGTTTACCCGTTCCTCAAAAGGTTGGCAAAGTGCCTGTAACCGGTAAAGAGCTGATAGACAGAAACCCCGATGCGAAAGATAGTAGCGGTAATCCAGTTGATCCTAAGTTAAATTATTTTCACTCTTACCCACCGGCTGTAAATCATCTACGTAGGATGCGTAAAGCTTATGAAGAGGGCGGCAATGCGGCGGTAAATAAGTATTTGAAGCCATACTTAAAGAAAGAATATTCTGAACCTGCAACCAGCTAATTTATTTTAACCATGAACATAACAGCATTTTTAATAAGCTTTTTCTTGATATTTATTATTACCGGGGGCTTTAGGACCATGCTGGAGCTCTTTTTTAATGCTAAAAAACCAGAAACATGTAAGCTAAAAATACCAGAGGATCATAAAAACCACCCTAATATCATTTATGATGATCCGAAAGATAAAAAAAATAGCACTTATGAGATTGATGGCTATGTATATTATAAAGGAATGTTACTTCAGTGGCCGGTAATCCTATTAGGAGTACCCAGTCCTTACAAACCTTTAAAGGAACACGAAATTGAATAGGGATTTAGCACTTATTATCCGGGACGCTATCAAAACCTTGCCCTTTGTAGATAAAGCCACCGGACTTGTAAAAACAATTGAACAGGAACGAACTAGCGAAGACGGCAAGACTATCGTTATACGCTTTCCCGCTTCTTTGGACGTAGAGGAACCGCTTGCGCCCGGACAATACAGCGATTGCACCCCGGACGATAAGTATAAAAGCGTTTTCTTTGTAGAAGATAGAGGTGGTAGGTCAAAGGGGAAAGATAATAGGGGAGCGGTAAGTCTTACTTCAACATTGCGACTGGTAGGCTGGCTGAATAGTAGGTTTAAACCAGGCGCTGACGGATTGGCTATAATGAATATTATCAAAGCAATTCCCGAACGCCCTGCAAATACAGACCTGCTTAAAAATATTACCTGTACAGCCGGGGCAATCTTAGGAGTAGAAGACCGGATATTTGGACGATATACATTTGAGGAACGTACAAAGCAATATCTTATGTCTCCTTACACCGCCTTTGCGATAGACTATACATTTGAATACCAGATCGGAACCGCCTGCCTCCCCGAATATGAATAATCTATATCTAATGGCTTTAGAATTAGCCCTAACCGCTTACGTGTATTCAGAGGTGCTGACGCAGCCCGGAATGATACTGAATGGTTTTTATAATTGGCTGGAAAGAAACCTGGTTACCGAATCACAGGGACGGCTTGAAGTGATATTTAAGCCGCTTATCGGTTGTTACCTATGTGTTGCCGGGCAATTTGCTTTATGGGGCTACCTCATTGCTTACCTGCCGCATTACAATTTATTTGAACACGTATTTTTTATCTGTTTAACTATATTTATAGCAAGAATTTTGCACCGTATTTATACATGGAAGAAGTAATTAACCCGTTAGACGAATTTCAGGAACCACAGGAAGAGGGCTTTGTATCTAAACTATGGATGCCGCCACTACATGCTACTTCTTTTGAAGCGAACGGCAAAACCTACTATAAAGCAAATTCTATCTCTATATCCAGAATGAGGGCTTACGAAAAGCTAACCGTAGGGGGAGTTCTGGATTTTAAAAGGGCATGGGATAAACTGGTACTGGCTAAAGCACATCTAAATAAAGGACTTATTGTAGATGCCGGTATTGAATTAGACAAAGTAATGTCCGGGATGGTAAATATAGATGAAGGCGAAGTACAGGCAGTTATGATTTGTACTTTATTTTGGAATATTAAAGATGAAGATGATAGATTCTACGTGCATACTAAAATGCTGGAAAAAATAGAAGATTGGTCTTTAAGTGGCCTAGACAGCCAATTTTTTTTTCAGGATGCGGCCCTTTCTTTACCCGGCTTTATAGCCGCTTGCAAAGATCGTATCCAAACCTCTTTGAAAACAGAAAAGATTTAACCCTTCCTGAATCCAAAAAACCGCAAACCATAGCCCAACGGAAGCTAGAAAGAGATAAGTATTGGACTCAACTTTTGTTTAATATGGCAGACGGTAATATGCAAGATATGGAGGTATTAAATGGCTTAGATGTATTTGAATTTTACGCCAGGTTCACTATTTGGGAAAAAAGGCTTGACGATCAATTAAGAAATGCAGACAAACCCGTAGCGAAAGCCAGAACATCGCGCCGTTAATCTTTCATTTATTTTTAGTATTTTAATAACCATAAACAGGCATGTCTATGGTTATTTCTATTTATATCCTATCCATACTTCTATTAATTTCTTTCTGCTTAAATATCCGTTATGTCCGGGCGTATCGAAAAGCTATGCGGTATAATGAGCGGCTCTTTAAAGAGGTTATAACCTTGCAGGATAAAGTAAACGCGGAGGTATAATATGGCAGAAGTTGTATCAAAGGCAATATTCGAAACCGGGGATGCGCAAAGCAGTATTCAGGGTTTAATAAATAGTATTGAAAAGTATCAGAATGCGGTAGACCAAACTAATTCCGCCGCAAAACAGCCGTTCAAAGACAGTGCAAAAAATATTCAGGATTTCAATAAAGAGCTATCCAACGGGGTAAAGGTTTATCAGAAAATTGAAAACACCGCGCAGGGCTACAAAGATGAAATAAAAAGGCTTAACACATTACTACAAGACCTGACCAGAAGCCAATCTAAATTTATTGCCGCCGGTAAATACGATGTAATACAAAAAGATATTGCCAAGGTTAAATCCCGGTTGCAGGAATTAAAATCTGTTCAGGAGGACAACACCAAAGCCGGCAACGGTTTTGCTAAAGTTATTCAGAATATCGGGGCTACAATGGCCGCATATTTTGCTATAGATACTATTATCAACCTGGGCAAGCAAATTTTTAATGTTACAGCGGAATTTCAAAAATTTGAAGCTGTACTTACTACCTCTTTGGGATCAAATTCGGCGGCGGAACGGGCTATGAACATGATTGCTGATTTTGCTGCTACTACGCCGTTCTCTGTAGCCGAACTCACCGATTCTTATGTAAAACTTGCCAGTCGGGGTATCCGGGCTACGGCGGAGCAAATGGAGAATCTGGGCGATATTGCATCTTCTACCGGCAAATCATTTGACCAGCTCACGGAAGCTGTTTTGGACAGCCTTTCAGGTGAAAACGAACGCTTAAAAGAATTTGGTATTCAGGCGCAAAAAACCGGGCAAACTACACAGTACACATTTAAAGGCGTTACTACCGAAGTAAAGAACACCAAAGAAGCCATATTAGCGTACATGGTTTCTTTAGGTGATCTGAACGGCGTACAGGGTTCATCAGAGGCTATTTCCAAGACTTTAACCGGACAAATATCAAACTTGGGCGATGCGTTTGATCGCTTGCTTTTAACCGTTGGCAATCAACAGGAGGGTATTTTTGGCAGTACAATTAGCCTATTTACCCGCATGACTGAAAGGGCTACTTTCTTACTAAGTTCTGTAGATCAATTGGGAGAAAAATTAGCGTCAGAAGATGTTTCCAAGTTTGCTGAAAAAATAGAAGCCGACTTTGGTAAAATAGCGGAAAAAACTAAAGCGGCCGGGGGTGATGTTGCCGCTGTTCTAAGAGATCAGGCTTTTTTGTTGCAGCGCGACCTGGAAGAGAAAAGAGGCATGGCGCAAGCGCAATTGGATATAGCCAAAGAGAATTACGACTTCTTAGCCAAAGCCGATGATTTTCTATTGGGCAGGACCACCAACAAAGAAGCCGCCGCCAAGATAGCAGCCGAAGTTAAAAAAGCAGAAGGCGAATTAGCAGCTATTGACGATGCTTTACGGGTTGTATTGGAAAGAAGCAGCGCAAAACCCGGATATGATGCGGAAGCTGCTAAAAAAGCAGAGGATGAAGCTAAAAAAAGAGCCGCCGCATTAAAAGCAGCCGAAAAAGAACTACAGCGCGAACTGGAAGCTCTAGAAAAACAGGCCGCCCAGGCAAGGCTGGATATGCTGGATAAGAATTCCAAAGAGTACCAGGTTGAGTTATTAGCCCAACGCAGCAAAGAGATAGGCATTATTGAGGATTCACTAAAAGAGGCAGAACGTAAAGCTGGGAAAGATGGCAAGCTTGACACCAAACAGGAAGATCAGTTAAGCATCTTACGGCAAGCCGCGCAAAAGCAATATAATGAGGCTATCTATAATATTGAACTGGCAGCTAGTAAAAAGCTACTGGACTTGCAGGCTGATTCGCATCAAAAAGAACTGGATCAGATTAATCAACGCTACGATGCAGAAATATTCGCGGCCAATGTTGCCAAAGACCGGGTATTAGCCGCCGCATTGGAACAGGCAAGGGAAAGGGAATTGATAGCCGCCCGTTTCAACCAACAGGAGAGTGATGCGGATCAGGGAGAAACCCTAGCTATTGAGGTTGCCACGCAGTACACTTATTCTGAATCTGATGATCCGGTAAATATTGAACGGGATAAGCAGGAAAAAATATTAGCTATTCAGATTGAGTACGCTAAAAAGCGCATGGAAAATGCGTTGCTGCTATCCGGGCAAGAAGGTGAAATACGCCGCTTAGAACTGAAAAACTACATTGACGAACTGGAAAAACAACAAAAAGAAATAGGCAAGCTAAATCAGGCAGACAAGTTCGATATACTGGAATTATTAGGAGTAAAAGATGAAGATAAAGACGCGGTTAGGCAAGCATTTAATGAAGTAATAGGCTTTGTTAGCGATTTTACCCGGCAGCAATTAGATTTAGCCAATGAGGTACTAGCTTCACGCCGGGAGGAAGTTAAGGAAAAAGAGGGGCAGTTAGACCGGGAAATTGAATTAAATAAGCTGGGCTTCGCCTCTAATGTAGAAACTCGCCGCGCCGAATTAGAGGAGGCCAAAAAAGCCAGATCAGAGGCCATAGCAGATCAGCAAAAAGCGCAAAAAGCTCAGAATACCATTGATACCCTGCAACAATTAACAGCATTAGGAACAAGTGCCGCTAATATTATTAAAGGATTTAGTGCTATTCCAATAGTGGGCCTGCCTTTAGGTATTGCCGCTGTTACCGCTATGTTCGTAGCCTTTGCCAGCGCTAAAAGCCGCGCCACCGCCGCAACTAAGGCCGAAAAGGGTTTAAGTTCAGTAGGAGGCAAGCGCCATGCGCAGGGGGGCAACCGGTTTGTGTCGATTGATAACCATAACGACGTACTGGAAATTGAAGAGGGTGAACGGATTGTAAACCGTAAATCCAATTCTAAATATTGGGAATGGCTGGAGGCTATTAACAATGATGATATGCGCAAATTTGAGCGCCTTGCTTTTAATTATACCCTGGAAGAAATGCCGATCCGGCCCCGCCGGGAATTAGCGCAGGAAATCGAAAAGAAAGCGGAAATTCAGCGCGAAATTAAAGACAAGTCTTACAACAATGAGGCGGTACTCAAAGAATTGCAACAGTTACGGGAGGAAGTAAAAGGGGTACGTTCCAATACCAACGAAAAAGAAGAAATCATTGAAACCCCGACCGAAACCATTCATAAAAAAGGTAGTCGTACCTGGCGGGTTAAGAAGCAAGCTTAGACCGTCACACCTGGCACATCAGCTTAAAGAGAAATAAATGATAGCTCCGTACCGATATATTTTACGCACCGCTACAGATCAAACCATCCTAAACCCTACGGGCGTGGACGGGCTTAAAATACGCAGCGAAAAGGAAGGGGAAAACATCTTTCACCGGCGTAAGCTATCGGGAACATTGCGCCTGACTGATAATGAAAATTCAAAAGATTTTGATAAGGTATGGCAAATTGAAACCAGCGCCGGGCGTTGTGAGGAAATATACCTGGATGTAGAAAAACTGTGTTCCGGTGTTTACTTACCGGAATGGCAGGGAGTAATGGGGATGAATGATGTTAAGTGGAATAAATCGCTGTGTCAAGCCGAATTTTTACCCCGGCCCAATGACGGTTACCGGCAAATACTGGAAAATTACACCAAAGAACATAATATCCTCAAGTTGCCGGCCACAGATAGCGTGAGCGTGAAGCTGGATTTTGAAGGCCAGTTTGAATTTTTGGCTATTGAAGCCGGTACGCAGCAAGATGTAGATGATGCGGACACGTGGGCGGTATTTTTGAATATAAAGCACTGGATACAAGGAGACTTATTCCACAAAGGCCACTATGAAAAATTAGATGTGCTGTTCCGGTTGATTACCTACCGCGACTTAGTGGCTGGTGCAGCAGAAACTCTGGATACCTGGACTATCATAAGCCAGGACGAAAGCAGCGCGAAATATGCCAAAGTGCCGGACTTGTATAATTTTGAGCCTTATGTATGGGCCTCTGACGAAGATTTTGACAAGTATCCGGAATTGCGGCAAATACCGTGTAATAGCGATTACGATACGGTCAACTACATACAGGCTACTGATAGGTGTTTGAATATCCGGAAAAAGATAACCGAAGACCGGTATATGAATATTATTTGGGAGTTCGGCCGCTTTAATTTTAACCGGAACCGGAAATTACTCAATGTTATTCACTACCTGGTACAGCAAACCGCCCCGGATGCCGCACCTTTGCAGCCCGGCGAATTAAGCGAATTCTTTACCTCTGAAATTAATTACGTCACCAATGAGCCTAACAAGCTGATTAACCTCTTAATAGCGCAAAAGAGCGACATACTAAGCTGGAAAAGCAGTGAAGCCGCCACAAAGGGTATGTTAAGCCTCAAAGACTTGCAGGAAGAACTACACTCCATGTTCGATGTGCATTGGTTTTTGAACGCAGCAGGTAAATACCAGATAGAGCACCGCTCTTATTTTGAAACGCTCACTACGGTAGATTTAACCGTACCCAAATACGCGGACTACGTGCGGGGTAAGTACGCGTATTCCTACGATATCGATAAGATGCCACGCTACCAGAAATTAACCTTTCCCACGGCCTTAAATGAAGATTTTGAGCAAGGAATAATAGAATACAGCGGGGCTTGCGTTACCTATCAGGAAGGCCAGGACACGCAGGAAAAAACCGTTAGCAAAATTACTACTGATATTGAGTATCTGGTCACGGCGTCGGGAGCGGATAAAAACGGTTTTGTAATGATCTGCCAGCAAAACAACGAAATTGCCAAAGAAGCCGGGGTAATCACGGGCGAAATATTACCCAATGCGCATTTAGCCGCCGCTAATCTGGTGCAAGCCTACTGGACCCACGGGCGGGTATTGTTTACCGGGCTGGTTAACGGTAACCCGAAAGTATTCCGCAGCGTGGAGAAAACCAAGAAGCAGGTGGAATTAACTATTCCTATCTGCTGCGGGGAAGAGTTTGGTGCTTTTGCCGAATATATAACCGAATTAGGAGCTGCCGGGGAATTAGTAAGTTCCGATTTAAGCCTGAAAGACCAGTTTATTACCTTAACGGTAGCCTTTGCCGCCGGAGAGCCGGTAGAAGGGGAGCCGGTAATACCGAAAGACCCGCGTCAGTTCGATGATTCTTTTGATGATTCCTTCTTATAAATTGATTATCTTATATACTGAAAACTAATAATAAATGGCAGGCAGATCGCAGGTATGGAATAACATACTTTCCCTTATTACGGATCAGTTAAACCGGCAAAACACCGCCGCCAGAGTAAGGGCGGCCTTAAAATTAATCCTGGATAACAGCTATAACATTACTGATACGGTAATAGGTATTGATGATGTGCGGGGGTTACGGGAGGTTTTAACCGTATCGGTATTACCTTCTTTAGCTACCGCCGAATCTAACGGATTATTAAGCGCTGCTGATTTTATTTATATCCGTTCCTTAGAAGAAAGGTTACTAGCCTTAGAGCAATCCGTAGCCCGTATTTTGAACGGGGGGCAGGGTGCCCCAGCTTTTCCTTTTATTATTGTCGATGTTTTAGAAGTTGAAGAAACCTTGCCGCAGGGCGGGCATCCTAATTACGCTTACGCCTGGAAAACGCTTAACGCCGATAATAAAATAGAACTACATACCTGGGTGTGGATACCCGGCGTAGGACAGTACGTGGATTTTGGCGTTTACGGTAGTGGGGCTGGGGGTGGAGGTACGTTGTTTATTCCTATTACCAAAGATCAATACGGTACACACCCCGCATTTAACAGTCAAAGAGAAATAGACGCCTTTTTATTAGGCAAATCTACTACTTCTACTACAAGCGGCAGCAGCGGTTATGTAGATGATATAAACAACATTTTTACTTTTTAAAATGGCAGCACTAAACGAACGGGAATTTACTTATACTACTGTCGAAGGCGTTGTAGTAGATTGGACGGTTTGCAATACCTCTAATGCCAGGCTGGTAAATGGCAAGATTCAGCTAATACTGCCTAACGTAAATATCGCCGTAGGCATGTTAAAGGTGCGCCCAGTGGGTAGCACTGATCCGGCATCGGTAATAAGCAATCACGCGCCTTTCACCGCTAAAACGCTAACCCCTAACCAATACCAGGGTACGAATGATGAAGGCGAATGGGGTATTTGGGATTTACCCGAAAGCGCAGAGGCGGTTGTTCTAAGTATGGTGGATAACCTCACCAATGACTTCTACTTTCAGCCGTTATCTGCTACCAAAAACGATCACGAATTCACCTATACCGGAGCCGATAATGAAGGAAACTTTGTACTGGTTAACTGGACAAAGCTTACGGAAGCTAATTCCAGCTTAGAAAACATCAACGGCGAATCCTTTGTCAGAATAAATGTAGGGGACGTTAATATACCCGTAGGAGAATTACAATACAGGTTAGTTGGTGGTGGTGAAGCTTATTTTAATAGGGATGCTTTTACAATTATTGCTGTTAGTAATGCTAATGTTACCGAATTTACCCCGATTGCCGCAAACCAATTTGCCCCACCCAACCATCCGGCAGCAGCTACTTTAATGGAGGCCCTGGAATATTTGTATACCAAGGCTGGTAGTGGAGCTGAACCAATAAACACACCACCAGTAGCCAGCGCCGGGGCAGATAATGTAATTACACTACCTACAAATACGGTAGTTTTACAAGGTTCGGCTACGGATACAGACGGCACAATAGTTTCTTATTTATGGGAGCAAGTTATTGGGCCGGCTGTAAATATTTCTAATCCCAATATAGCCCAACCTACCGCAGGGATATTTAATACCCCCGGTACGTATGAGTTTAGGTTAACTGTTGCTGATGATAAGGGCGCAATACATACGGATAGTAATGTCATAACAGTAAATCAGCCCATATCGCAGGGTACGGCAAAAGTTATGGTAATGTCCGGACAAAGTAATATTTTAGGGTATGCTTATCGTACAGATTTAGACGACCCCTCCTACAGCTACTTAGACCTTAAACGGGAGTTTCAACGGGTAAAAATATGGAACCCGACTACAAATGCTTACGAAAAATTAAAGCTAGGCGTTAATTCCTTAAATAACGAACTAGAAGAGCTTAACGGTAGACCCCTGGGATTCGGGCCAGAGTTAGCCATTGCAGCAAGATGGGAATTAGAGAACTCAACCGAAACACTATATATTGTTAAGCATGGCTGGGGCGCTACCACTTTGCAGGATTGGGCTAAAGGGGGGAAATATTACAATGAACTTAAAAGTAGGTCGGATAAGTCGCGCATATGGTTAACAAATAACGGGTTTATAGACGAAAGAGTAGGTGTTGACTGGATGCAAGGCGAATCAAGTTCCGCCGGAGAAACAACAGCTAGTTACCAGGCAGCTTTAACTCAGCTGATGGCTGATTTTGAGGCTGATGGAATCATTTCTGCTGCTTCCCGCCGTGTTATTTCAGAGGCCCGGAATCGCCCGGAAATTTCTTTGGCTCAAGAAGCATACGTAAATTCCGACCCAACCCGTGCTCGGTTTATTGATACGACATTTTATTCTGTTATTGCAAATGATGTTTTACATTATAACGCAAAATCTGTTATAAGAAGCGGTGGAACAGATGTATATAATGCTATTTTTGGTACGACAGGCCGACTAGTTGAATTAAATTATTTGTTGAAGGCTAAATCTTATGTAGGCGCTAATACCTCCGAAACTTGGGTTAATCTAGCTAATTCAGCAAAGAATGTATACCAGCCCGATGCAACCAAGCGCTATACATTAGAGCCAAATGTCTTAAACGGCAAAGCTGGCTATTATTCTGACGGCACCAATCAAAAGCATTTTATTGTCCCACCATTACGTAGTGATGCCGGAGAGTATACTGTACAATTTGCCGTAAGGCCAACTGTAGCGAACAACGGAATAACTCTAATGGATATACAAAGTGGTCGGACTGTTATGGGAGTTGGAACGAATAATGATGTCTTTACCGCTACGGTTCGCTACAATAATGCACCTAAGTTATCGCAAGCTTTGCACGTGGTAACCTACAAGCTGCAAAGTGGCACAAATAAGGCGGAAATGTGGATAGACAAAACAATAGTATGGACAGGTACTATTACACCTTTGGCTATGCAGGGGCTAATCAATATTGGTAAGTTTTATGATAATGGCCAGGTAACACCAATTGTTGGTTATATATTCGGTGCATTTGTTATTGATGAAATATTGTCCACTAATGACATTAATGCCAATATTGACGCTTTTTATGCTGATTTAATACCCAATGGAGAGGTTGAAGTAAGTTTGCCTGCCACTCCCGTAAGTGCTTATAAAATGTATGCTAAATCTTATGAAGGTGCAAACACTCCTGAAACGTGGGTTAATCTGGCTAATAGTGCGGTTAATATTACCCAAAACGACCCTGCTAAACAGTTTACTTTGCAAACTAATGTATTAAACGAAAAAGCTGCTTATTTTACCAGTGGTACAAATGGAAACTTCTTCAACGTACCTGCTTTATCTTCTACGAGTACAAGTTACACCGTTCAATTCGCCTATAAACCTAGTGGTTCAAGAGGGGTAACCTTTATGGATATTCAGTATGGGCGCACTCTTTTTGGTATTGGTACTTCGTACGATTTAATGGTAGGTGGAACAACCAAAAAGGCAGGACTTCCCGTTTTAAGTACTAATCTGAACGTTATAACTTATAGATTAAATGCTACAACAGGTGTAGCTACTATTATGGTTAATAAGGATGTGGTTTTTACAGGCACTACCGGGGGTACAGCAATGAATGGAAGTATAGTAATAGGAAAGCAATATGATGGACCCGGTGCACAAATGATGGGCTATTTATTCGGTGTTTTGATTATTGCTGCTAACCTTACCGATGCAGAGGTTTACAAAAATATAAACATGTTCCGAACCGATTTAGGCTTGGAGGCTATCTAATGAAAAGACTAATATCCGGTAATTTTTGGAATGGAATATTCACGCATCTGGGCTTCACTGGCATGAAAGATTATTTTGCCACGGTGTTAGGCTTAAAAGTTGGTGAGTTTTTCTCTATAAAGGTTATCGGTACATTTGTTGCCGCGGTAATAGCTTTCTTTGCGGAATGGATTTGGTTTCAGCCTTTGGCTATTGGGCTATTTGTAGTAATGAACTTTGGCAATGCCCGGTACGGTTACCTGGTGGCAAAAGCAAAAGGCGAACCTTTCAGCTGGGCTAAATTCAAGAAAACGCATTCTATTATTGTTTCAGACGTGTTTATCATGGCCTTGTTACATAATGCGGTTAAGTTACACCCGGAATACCATTGGATTAGGGATGTGCTCTTTGGCTGGTTATTCGGCGATAAATTCCGGGCAATATTATCGCACATGGCAGAGTTAAGATTACAGAGCGAAGGATTGAAAGGCGTATTATTATCTATAGCAAAATATATACTGAAAACAAAATTCGGAACTAATTTTGTTGATGAAATGCAGCAGATTGAAACAAAAAAAGAAGAAGTTCAAGTAAAAAAATAAATAAAATGGAAGAATTATATTCTTATGTACCGCATATTTGCGTATTTTTAATCGTGTTAGGGATTATCCTGATTGTGTACCCGGTTGCCGTCCGCGTTGCCAGCGATATTTGTATTAATCCTGTTACTGGCAAGTTGGCAGAAAAGAGTACCTACGCCTTTGGAGCGTATATTGTAGGTATGCTTACTTTTCTAAATGATTTTGTACATCTTAGTTTTAATCCGGTATTTGAATTTCATTTCGACAAGGTGCCGATTGAGAAACAAGTTTTGCTCTTTGGGGCAGCGGGAATGTTAGCTGGATTTAACGTAGCTGGTAAATTCTTTAGCCGAAAAACGAAAGACGGTTATGGAAACGACTTGGCCCCAATTGTAACAAGCGCCCCGGCCCCAAATATAAGCGCACCTTTGGAGCCTATGGATGCCGTTAATACAGAGCCGATACCAGAAGTGAAAAGCGAATGCCCGGCGGCTAAGAAAGCGGCAGAGATGGAGATTAACGCTAATGCCACGGTGCCTTTTGTAGCAAAACGCGCGAATGATGATGAAGGCGTAAGTAAATGATAGATGAATGAATATGCTTTTTATGGAGAAGTACGATCTAAGTTATTCCGGGGCAAATTAAGCACCGGGGCTTACAACACCATAAAAGAAATTTTGGAAGAATGCCGGGAAAGAAAGGTTTATGATTATAGACACCAGGCATATATATTATCAACATGCTATTGGGAATCGTATAGCTACGCAAAAAACCCAGATTGGAACCCTGTACGTGAAGGGTTTGCCACAACAAACCAGGGAGCAATAAATGCCGTAACAGCCTTATATAAAGCGGGTAAGGTTAAAAGTAATTACGCTTTGCCGCAATCTAATGGCAAAAGTTATTACGGCAGAGGATATACGCAAATTTCTTTGCCCGATAATTACAAACAGGCTGGCGATTATTATGGAATACCCTTGTACGATAACCCAGACTTAGCTTTACAGCGGCCAATTGCTACCTTATTATTAGTTGGCGGCATAATGGAGGGGTGGTGGACAGGCAAAAAACTTACAGATTATATTACAACTACCAATACCGATTTTCTAGGGGCAAGAAGAACTGTGAACGGAACCGACAAGGCCAAAGAAATTGAAAAAATAGCAATGATATTCTACAGCGCAATGATTTTACTTTAAATAAATAAAACAATGACAAAAGAAAGAACCCCGCGAATTAATCGCAAATCCGCTAAAGATGATATTGTGGAATTATTGAAAGACAGAAAAGTAACTGCTAGTATTAATATACCTTTGGGCGGCGATGTTACCAGTATTTACCGACAAGGCATTTTAGATGCTGCTAGAGTTGCAGGTATAAAGATAAAACCAGAAGACTATGCTGAATAAATACGGGAAAATAGGAAGTATAGCAATCTTTATTCTAGTTGCTATACTTTGCGCGTTCGGTATCGGTAGATGCACACGCGCAAAAAATGAAGCAGATAGGGAATACAGGCTTAATAAAGCAATAGCGCGGCAAGATTCTATTACCCAAATTGTTGTTAAGCAAGATGCGCAACTAAAAGAAGAATACGAAAAAATTATAACTAGAATAATACTTAATCAAAAAAGAGGTTTTAGAACTTATGAAGAAATACAGAATAGTATTCCTGATAGCCTTTCTGATGCTGAGCTACGCCGCGAAATCTCAAGAATCTTATTCGAGAACGGAGCTGAATCAGTTAAGAAAGCTGGCAGATAGTGTAAAACCTCTGCGTGCAGAGGTGGCAAAACGCGATTCTACTATTGCAAATTTAGAAACAAAGTACAATATTAGTAATAGCCGGGTGCTTAGTTTAACAGTTGAAAATTCATCTTTGCAAAACAGCATTTTAAATAAAGATAATTTACACCTGAAAGATATTAGTAAGCTAAACCGCAAATTAAAAGTGCAGAAGGGCTTGAAATGGGGCTTCTTAGCTTTGCCGCCGTTAGGTTACATGGGGTACAAATTATTAAAACCCAAATTATTTTAAGATGACCGTAGAAGAATTATTTTCACAAATAAAAACCCTTGCTGAAATAAAAACAGCCAAGGCTGGAACCATTGTAAGAGATGATTACTGGAATGTATTTATCGCCTTATTTGACACCCCGGAACCACCCAAACAGGGCACTGATTATAAACAACCTATACCAGAACAAGACAAATACTACTTATACCTGACCTGGCAGCAATTCAATCAAATTAAAGAAGATATGGCAAAGAAAACAACAAAGCCCGGAAACTCAGGCAATGCGCCCGGCCACAATAAAGACCCGGAAACCGGTAAGCCTACCAAACCGGTAACGCCCGCGCCGGTGCCAACTCCTGAAATTGAAACACCAACCTCAAAGCCTACACCGGAACCGGAAGAGCCGGTTGTAGTAATACCTCCTATTGTTATACCAGAGGTTGAGAAACCTGCGGATGTAATTGTACCAGTAGGGGAGCCGGTTACAGATACACCAAAGCTAGATCCGATATTTAAGCCTTTGCCAGAGGAACCAGCAGCGCCGCAGGTAGAGCAGCCCCGGCCAGAGCCACAACCAGAGCAGATAGAAACCAAACCGCTACCCGATCAGGTTGTAGTGCCAGACCCGACACCAATAACGGATATTCCAGCCGGCCAAAAAATCAAAGGTGATATAACACATTTGGTACAGGTATTTCATGCCGATGTAGGCCCGCAAATATTCGATGCATTGAATGACGGGAATACGACCGAACCAACACAGGCCACTAACTACGATATGAAATTGAAGCTACAAAACAATCTTCAATATCACCTGGTAGAACCGCGCGCGAACGCGAAAACTGAATATATAGACGTATACCACGGGAAGCATACCAATACTGGTATTAAGTATCATGCCTACCTGAAAAACGGGAGTTATGTAGAAAATATCTTCGGGAATTACACGCCAAAAGCGAATAGCAAGGTAACGCTTAAACTAAAAGCGGAGCACCAGAATCTATTGTGCTTGGTTCAGGAAACGGCCAATACGATTAACACCCGCGCGGAAGGGCTACCCGCCGAAATAGATTTTTTCGGTGAAGCGGATAATTATATTCCGAAACCTTACCTAAAAACTAAAATTCCGATTGAAAAACATATCGGGTGTGTGATCTACGACTGGAACGCGCTTAACGGGTCCGGCCGGGGCCTGAATCAGGATAAAATGAAAATGTTAGTTGACACCGCGGCTATTGTACGGTGGTATTCTGACACCAGTAATAAGTACCGTCCGGAAACCAAAAGCTGGTGTTTCAATCCTGCTAATTCGGGCGGCTGGAAAGAAGATGAAATGGCAAAAGCCTTTCACGACAATAATATTGACGCTATCTACTGTTTGAAAGGAGATGAGGCCACGCCATATTATGTTGATGGGGTGCGCCAGGTTGCAATACGTTGGGGCAGTAATAAAAACGTTGATCCTAAGTTGATTAATATTTATACTGATCCAGCTAAAAATACTCCTACTAATCAAATACTAGTAGGTATGGGTTGGCTGAAAAAGATTCAGTTTGGTAATGAACGTAACCGCTGGTGGAAAGGCCGCGCCGATGTGAAAAACCAAATCAATCTGGTAGGTTTTGTTGATGCGTTTGAACATTGCGCCCAGGATATATTGTGTTACAACGCCGTAAAAGAGATTGACCCGACGATTGAGGTTGTAATGTCCGGTATGGCCCTGACTAATCCCGGATATATTCAGGCGATGGCCTTTTACGCGAAGTACATTAACAAGGTGCCAATTTACGGCGGCAATAAGGTACCCTGGGATTCTTTCGCCGCACACATGTATAACAACGAAAAGGGCGGACAGCGTCAAGGTGCTGTACGGGGATTACCGCCGGAACAAACCAAGTTTGGCCAAAATATCGAACGATTATTACAAATAGAATTCGAAATACATGAGGACGATAACCGGGCACCTGGCGGATATGTAACCGAACACGGCTATAGCCATAGTACCGGGAATCCCGAACAAACTGCTTACGCCATTGCAGGATTAGGAGACCGTTTTGAAGTGGCGGGCATATGGACGGTACGTTCTTATTTATCTGCTGCCCGTCGTTACTTAACAGGGTCAACTGTATACCAGCAACGCGACGACACCTTATTCAAACAACGGCCGAATGCCCCGGATTTAGGCTGGGACTTATCAAACGGACAGATCGACGAAACGATATCACCGGAAAAACGCAGGGCTACCGCCGACTACAATATGCAATTATTGTCTTTCATTCGCGGCTATTGCATGACAGTGCCGGGAGATGAAAAAGCAGAAGTAGTAATCGATAAGCTAGAAAAACCCGGCAACCCTGATTTATATGCTATAGGATTACCAAGTATAAAAGGCGCCACAAAGGAAATTGAGTTCAACATAGCAGGTGCAAAAAGCTACACCATAAGCGAATTGCGCACCGGAATGGACAAGCCCTATGTTAGTACTGTTCCAGCCACCGGGAAAAATAAATTTGTAGCTACTGAAAAAACTATGTTTATACACGTAAATAAATAAGTAAAAAATTAAGACCCGCAAAATGCGGGTCTTAATTTTTTAGCACTTTTAATTATGATCTAGTTCGTTTTATAGGCAGTCCGTATTATATTATCATTATCTGAAAAATCATTTATACAGATATACAGTTCGTTTTCAAATAGAACAGTTACAAACTCATGTTCAGAATTTAAGCCTGAAAATAATTTGACACTTAAAATATAAGGTTCAGAAACTATAGTAACTAAGCTTCTAGGTGTCTGGCAATCCCCTGCTAACCAACTCTGTTCTTTAGTTTTTAGGTTAACCTGGTAGCTATTATCAACCGGATAAGCCTTAGTTCCGATTAATTTTGTATTTAGTTGTGTTTTCATAATTCCGGCATAGTTAAATTAATCGTGCATATAATCGCCAATCCAATTATAACAATCCCCAGAAATATTTCTGTCAAAGTTTCCAATAATTAAGCAAGTTTGGAATAATTGCTTTTGTGCGTTTAACCGGTTCCACAGCGCGACACGGGTAGGATTGCCAGCTGAAGAGAAATGTATATGATTATTTGCAAAAGTGCCTATCTCCATTTCAGGATCACATTTGCTTAAGATAGCTTCTAATTCTTTAACTTTCATTATTTAACACTTTTAAACATTACTGGAGATTCGCCATAAAGCGGTGTTTTGCCATCCCACTTTTCTATAAATTGCTGCTGAATAAGCATCGGCGTTAAAGATTGCTGTTTTAATTCATTGGCTTCTTTTTCAGCCCTGGCAACAATCAATCTACGTTGTGCATCAATGCTATCCTTAACTAAGCTGTTACGGGCTTGTATGGCTTCCTGAATAGCTTTATTCTTTTGGTCGATAGCCTGGGTAATTGTTTGCGGATAGCGCATACCAAAGGTCATTTGCGCAACTTCAAACCCTTCCTTTTGCAAATCTTTCACCAGCGATGCGGTTACCTGATTATCAAATTGTTGCCGCTTGCTTAAAATATCGTCTGTGGTGTAGTTATTGAACACGTTTTTAAAAGCATCTTTCACCTCATTTCGGATAATACCGGCCTCTATATCTTCAATTTGCACCCGGTACTTGCGAAATATATTAGGGCTTTGACCCCGCACGATTTGGTAACTTAATGTAGGGTCAACTTCAAAAATAGAACCATCTTTTGCGTTTACGGTAAACGGTTCGTAATCAACGGTTCTAACGTGTACAGGAAATTCAAATACATCTTCTGTAAGAGGATTGTAAAATACCCTGCCAGACGCCAGAGATACACCTTGTCCCTTACCTTCACCTGAAAGGGCCACTTTCACTCCTTCATATCCGCCATCTATGACAGTTGAGCAGGAATAAAATAATACTGATAAAATTAAAAGGTTACAAATTTTCATTAGATTTTTCATTTTTCTGTTTGTTAAAAAGTAGATATAAAATTATTATTTAAGCGTTAATTTTATTGCATGTGCCCGAAAAACGCTTCTGGAATTTCCTGTAGATCGCTATCAGGATTTTCAACAAAGCAAACCGTATCATCATGGGTAAACTCTAATACAGTTAATATTTGGTTTTGGAAAAGACATTTATCCCCTTCGTTAATTTTGCCCTCAACTAAAATATAATCTTCCAAGTTTAGGCTACTTTTTTTCTTAAATAAACTTTCTAAAACTGTAAAGTTAAAAAGGTTCGCAGCTATCTGCACAATCTTCTTGTTCATCTAACTCAAAGTCATATTCAGAACCATCAGTAATCATCGATTTATCGACAGCCAAATTAAAGGGTTCTTTACTTTCTTGTAGTAAGTCTCTAATGCTTTGCCAACCACGAAAAAACATTAATGGCAACTTACCTTTATATTGTTTTGGAGACACATGTCCGTATTTTTCTTCCATGTTTTGTACCCACTTTGTAGAATTGGGGTCACTGACGATTTGGGTAAGTAGTTTTCTCTTACTTTTTTTATGACACAGTTTGCAATTACCCTCCCAATCTTGCAATTGAAGGTCAAAATTTTGAGCCTTCCAGGAAACAGCCACATCAGCTTTGGTAATACCCCATTCCCAGAGCGGATACCATTGTTTTTTCATCGCAGCAGTAATTAAATTAACCCTCTTAGGTTCGTCTTTTCTATACCCTATAACCATTAAGCAATCTTTAAAGCCTACACTTTTGGCAAATGACTTAATTGGGTTAGTTTTTAATTCCCTGGTACAATGTGGTGTAGATTTAGAAGGTATTCCGTATTTTTTTATAACCTCTTCAAATATTTCGCCATTCCGCGCGGCTGTGTTGTAATTGACAATAGAATGCGTGCTTGATTTTCTTACTCCATGCCATACTTTCGCTTCCACCCAAACAATCGACATACCAAAATTTTGTTCTAACTGGTGTAAAAAAAGAAGTGTTTCTTCCTTTTCCCTGCTGGTATTGGCAAACACGAAGATCATTTCATATTTATCTTTGTACCTAGTCCATAATAAATAAGCCATAAGCCCAGACGTTCGACCCCCGGAAACAGATACCAATAATTTTTGTCTATTCATCTTTTCTTAAATAAACTTTCTAAAACTGTAAAGTTAAAAATTAATAGCGCGGCAATTATAAGCAGCCCCAGCCAAAACATATAATCCGATTCAGCATTAAAGCAATTAAAGGCCCACTGGATCGCTGTAAAATCCAGGCAGAGAATAAAGGGAAAGGCTATAAACCAACGGTAAAAGCGGATGCGGGATTTAGGAGTCATATTTTTTTAATAAAAGAGAATTATTCAACATGAACGGAATAAAATCGGAAGTATCAAACTCATCTTTTAATTGTGGTATATCATAAATAACATTACTACCCCCCTTGATGGTCGCTATCATTTCTTCAAAATTATTATTGCCTATAATCGAAGTAAGCTCCATTAATGAATCTTTAACCTGTTTATACCAGTCTGGATTCTTTTCTTTTAAATAATCTACAGCAACAGGTATATGATGCATCATTAGATCATCATTACAGATATGGTTTAATATCATATATACATCTTCCATAAATGTTGATAGCCGCCCATCCACTATTGAGAACAGTTGCAGTAATGTAAATTGCTTAGTCATAATATTTTTTTTAAATTTTAAAGTACAAATCCCATTTTTTCTAACTCATTAATCAATTCCGATCTTTCCGCTTGTTTATGTCTTAACAAGATACCCAGTATCTCTAAGGTTTCATACACATTTAGAACTTCATCTAAAGCGGGTTTATCTTGTTTTTGCTGATTTGCATCATTCGTATCAATTCCCCAACGAAGAGCCATTTGCCGGGCTATCTGTTCCGCTATATTTCCTTTGTAAATCAAAGAACCATCCGGATCAAGTATATCTTCTTTCTTGGGTTTCGGCGGTGTTAAGTCCTTTACGTGCAACTTAAGCTTTACCTCACAAATCGCATTGGCAAGCAGCATGGCTTGTTTATCGATGCGGATTATATCTTTATCCAGTTCCTGTATTTTAGCGAACAGGATAGAGGCTTTTTCTAATGTTTTAGCGCTGTTCATATCAACTGGTTTTTTAACTTAAACTGATCCCTAAGCAAAGCTGTAACGTCTTTAAGTTGCCTGTCAACAACCTGTTTTTCTAATTGCTCCCATTCTACATCACTTAAATAGACGTTTTTGGTTCTAATATTTAATCTTGGTTCTAATACTTTTTTTCTACCCATTGTATTAATTATTAAATTATAAAATTTCAATTGATTCTTCAGAATAAGGAATAGTTTCTAAATGCCCTTTAGGTGAGGTTGTTTCTTTTGTAATAAACAAACCTCCATTCTGTGTCTCCTCAATTACATAGGTGTTTTCGCCATTGATGAGCTTAACCATTTTAACATTATCAAAAACATCTTTATCTCTATTAACTCTCATATTTTTACGGTTTAAAATTTAACGTCCGAAAGGTAAGATAAGTTAAAATAAAAAACAAATAATTAACAGATAAAATTAAAATAAAATTATTCGAAATTTATTAGATTATATCAAATTTCCTCCTTATACTTGCACAACAAAACAGCAATATTATGAAAGAAAGGCTATTAGATATTGTTATTCCTATAGATGTTCAGGCAGAAGCTTACAACCTGGCTAACTCTGTAGAAGGATTGACACGGATATGGGTTAGCGGAACCTTATACTACCCTGGCAACAGCTTTAAGTGCATGATTCATGCGGTTTATGATAGCGTAATAGGGACCATTATTGTTACCCGTTATTCCATTGAAGAAATGATTGAGGAATTTAAAACTATTATTCACGCCATACATAGTTGCAATTATGAAAACCGGAGCTGAAATACTGGAAATGTTGCCTGAGGATATCGCAGAAAAGGTAAAAACAAACATCGAAAACGAAGAAAAAGAAAATTTTCAAGATTTTTTAATGTTATTTTAAGAGAGGAATATGAAAACATTAAGGAATTTATATATTCTTGCTTTATAATAAGCAGCAGCAATGAAGGCCGCGAATTTTGGATTAATTATACAGAAGAAAATAACGTTGAAATCATTAATATGAAAATTATGGAAAGCAAATTAAAAACAAAACTTGAAATTATTGCAGAAGTAGAAGCGCACTTTGTAGCCAATCCGCGAAACAGGGCCTTAGACAAAAATAAGAGTTGTGTTTATTTTGATGTAGATACACAAAATAAATGCGCCGTTGGAATTTTTCTTAAAAATCCAGAGTGGATTGAAAAAAAATTTTCTGGTTTAAGCGCCGTTGAAGTTTTTGAAAAAAGTTTTACTTGCCTTAAACCGGAATACCAAATCGAAGACGTCGAATTTTGGAGAGACTTGCAAAGATTCCACGATTATAGCAAGCTTTGGGATTCGGATGGATTAACTGAAAGAGGCGTAAAATTCTTAAATTACTTAAAAGAAACATACAAGGACTAATGAAAAATAAAGTACCCACATTAAAAATCCGGACTAAGCTAAGCCTCTTGGTCGACGAAGTGAAAATAATTGCTAACCCTGTAAATTATAAGCAATGAAAGGTAAATATACTACTGGACCATGGACTTACAGGCTAGATGTGATTAATAAAAGTTTTTATATTGAAACAGAATACATGTCGCATCAAAATACCTTTATAGGGGACATCGGCGGCGGCTTGCAAACTCAAGAAGAAATCGAGGCAAACGCACAATTAGTAGCCAATGCGCCCGATCTATTAAAAGCGCTAGAAGAGTGTCGTGCAGATTTATTTTACCAAATTTCCTCTAAGCATGGGGCTGAAAAAGCTAGGCAATACCCATCTATTATATTAGCCGAACGGGTAATTAAAAAAGCAACTGAATAATGGAAACAGTTAAATTAA
>Ga0210040_10000462_pt1 | contig 68407 bp, 63 predicted proteins | sample CryGeyCG12114_NA_FD_185462 | JGI IMG/M metagenome (GOLD analysis project Ga0210040, IMG submission 185462) | Groundwater microbial communities from aquifer - Crystal Geyser CG19_WC_8/21/14_NA (SPAdes) (version 2) | ecosystem: Environmental > Aquatic > Deep subsurface > Groundwater | place: USA...
ACATTCGCAGCAGGGTCATTCAAGACTTTCAAGGCTGCAACATCAGCGCCCGCAGCGGCAGATCCAAGTCCAAGCCTCGATCCAGAGGCTGTAAGCGACGGACCGTTCTTCACCCAAGCCACGTCATCCGTCCTTCCTGCTCAAGGCTCGGTAGCAGATCAGCCTGCTCCTCCGCCCTCACGCTCACACTTACACTCACGCCAACCACAAGCACAAGCACAACCACGCCAACAATCACCTCCCATACCCAACTCCACTCCCTCCGCCCGTGCCCAACCAGTAGCTCCAGCTCCAGTCCCACCACGCCCAGCCTCCCCACCATCCTTCCCCCCGCGCAAACCCACCCAAATGACCTACGCCGAACTCCGGCGCAACCGCGACTTCAAAGCGCTCCGCCGCCGCTGGACAGGGCTGATCGTCGGCGTGCCTGTTCTGATCGTGACGAGCTATGTGTTGTGGAATAGATTGGATGTGCCGGATGCGCTGGAGGGGGTGAGGGGGGAGAGGGCGGGGGTTGGGAGGGTGAGGGGGGTGCCTGTTGGGGGTGTGATCGTGGAGGGGGCGGTGGGCAGGCCAGGGTGAGGGTGAGGGTGATGGTGTAGGATAGTGGTGTGGTGCTTGACGCGAGTGGGGGTTTATGAGTGTGTTGTATGTAGGAGGCGGCAGATCTGGGGCTGGGTTAGATGGGGTGTTAAGCGTTGAGCGTTGAGCGCCTACGTGTACAGCATTTTGAGAGTGAGAGCGATACGCTTCTCTGAAATAGATTTGAATGTTGGTCTATAGCTCTATACGTTTGTGTCTGCAGCTCTTGCTGTGGGTTTTGTCCCTGCTCGGGATATGTGGTGGTATCTTCCATCTCGGTCGTATTATGGCGTCGTCAACTCTGCTGGTGCGGCCCACCAGTAGACTTCCCAGCTCAATTGTCGTATAAGCTTTCGTTACGGTCCTTTCTCGGCTCAACTCTAACGTCCGCCATCTTACAACTTCGCCTCGAAGATTGCACTTCCCTCCCAAGCATCCCCTGCCTCGAGCTTCGTCCAGCTACTTACTGCACCCGGCTCAATGCACAAGTATCTCTTCCAGGCATCCTTCGGCTCGAAGTCACCCATGCTAGCGATCTTGTCTTCCCAGCCATTCCATACCGTGCAGTCTGGGAGGGCATCTCTTGTGCAGATCAAGCTGTCCTTGCCTCCTTCTTTGACAGTGATTGGTGGAATAGATGGTGTGGAGTAGACTCTGTCCGTTTCGGAGGTGATGGGGATGTCAGAGGATTCTTCGGTGAATGTTTGTGCTTTGCGGACTTTGTCGACGTAGCTCGTGCCCTCGAGACCTGAGACTGTGGTTTTGGAGATGTCCTAAACGAAAGTCAGTCACTGCCACACAGCAATATGAGGAACTCTTCCTTACCTTGACAGTAAAGTAGGAGTGGAACAGACACTGGAAATCGAAGGCCTTGTCTCCCTTGTTCTGCACATGCAACTGCACTTCCAGCTTGCCCTTGCCCAGTGTAACACTATAGACCAGGCCGAATTCGCATGGCCACTTCTTCCTCATATCCTCGCTGAGCATAGCGCTACTCAGTCCGAAGTCCAGTTTGACAGTATCGTCCGCCTTGGCATTCATACTCTCACTGCTGTTCTTTCCCAAGAATTCCCAGACACTATTTCTCGCAAAGCCATGTTGTGGTAGCTGGCCTGTAGTGTGGTCTTTTGGCGGAGGTCCGAAGACTGGGAAGACAAGGGGAATGCCGCCTCTTATTGGCTTGGAGCCGTCGAGGGCTGCGGCTGAGGAGAGGAAGAGACGTTCGGTGTTGTCGGAGGTCTTCCAGGATGTGACGGTTGCGCCATAGAGGTAGACTTGGCAAGAGTCACCCGAGGGGAGTCTGGCTGTGACGATGTTGTCTTCGAGGGAGACGGTGGGCTGGGGAAGAGAAGGAGACATGGCGATGGAGGAGGGTCGGTTCTTGCGCTCCATGGTGGAGGACCTTGTGGAAGTTATGATACGGGGGACGGACTGGTCTACCAAGAGGGGTGTAGTTCTTACAAGGCGACTGTAGTGCAACTGTCGTAGCAGTTTTGCTGAAGTACTAGAGGTGTTCTAGGGTACTACTGCCCGGGCTGCCTCCATGCATGTAGATCACAGCGCTAGTAGTGGCGGACAGCTAACCGTTTTGAGTTTAACGTACTTTTGTACCCCGGCTCTGGGCGGCAACTCAAGGTAGCCGGCTCACCTACCAAGTTTAGACTTGAAAAGCGGTCATCTTGAGTTTCCGCACGGAACTTGGATGCCTTCTTCCTAGATCTTCCTTTCCCGCCGGACTACCTAAGGACGCCTCCTATAATTGTGTCCGAGACCCGTCCGTATCCACCGCCAGAAGACCAACGGTAAGGACAGACATGTTTGTATGACCTGAGAATTGGGTGGTGTGTGGTTCAATCATAACCAACGGTAGGTGAGCCACGAATCTTGTTAACCGAAGATGATGTATTGTGTTGCTGTCTATTCAGCCGTTTCTTGAAGAGTCCGGGATAAGGCACATCGTACAAGTAATGTGCGACGCCGTGTAAGAATCTACTCCAGTGGAGCACGAAAACTGAGAATACAAGAGACAAGCGCTCGACTACTGAGACTCAAGGTGCATGCCCACCAATTTAGGCACGTATTGTTTGTACGATGTCGTGGATGGAAGTGAATGAAATTCACTCTCCAAGGTTGGCAGTCACGGGAAGTGTCTAGACAGGGCGGATCACTGCCACATGGTACGTCTTATTGTCTTGTTCATGCAACCAAGAGATGTTGTGATGTCTTGGGCTCTCTTAAAAGGAGGGGGTATAGCGACCAGGCATAAAATAGCGAAGTAGAGAGAAGCGCCACCCCTGCTCTCGGCTCCGGAATGAGTTCCTAAGCTACCGTCGTGGCCGCTTACTGGTCCTTAACAATGCTGCCAAGGAGGATCGAAGCACGCAAGACGAACTGATGGCAGTTGGCGGTCAACCTTCCAAACTTTGCCGGCGATGACGATAGTTCTTCTTTAGTTCTTTCCTTTGCCTGCAGATTCTGTTTATGCTACATCAATAATAGGTATCAGCCAGGACATCAAGTGATGCCTGGATGAACGTTTGTTTGCCTGGCACGATTGAGAGCATTGTCTCCACTGTTCTCATCCACCACGTTCGTCATTCTCTCCCGCCCAAGGCCAACTGAGTAGCAGTTAGCACACTACTGTATGACACCTAACGGGTTACAATCTCTTCTTTCTACTGCCTGTCTGAGACAGTCTCCTTCCCCACACAATACTGACCAACACGCCGTCAGCACGACTTCAACAGCCAGCGAGCGAAGTCCTGGACCTCCTATGACTCCCACCCTCTATTATTCATCCAGCATCACCGCCGCAGCACCACCCAATCCCCTGTATTTACGATAAAGTCCGAGCACAACAAGCTTCATCATCGCATCGAGCACATCAGCTGTGCTCGCCGCATTTGTGTTTTCCACAAACCGCCAAAACGCAGTCCTCTAAGCTTTTGCTTGTCGCACTCCTCAAACCTCCTTGACCCCAACCAACCTCAAGCCATCGACGCCTAATTGCTGACACTTCGCAAAGCCATCTAGGTAGCAATGGGTCAGAGTCAGTCCAAGTCAAGCGATGGCACGCGCACCCCCACGAACAATGGATCAACCAGCAATTTGGTTCCTGATGGTCTCAAACAATACCCCTCCATCTCGAAAACTGATACCCAGGAAAGTAAGAGTAAATCTATACGATCTTCTGTGCGAAGAAAGATGAGATCAAGTGTGGACAATGAAGCTGTCAGTCCACGAGCATCAGGCTCAGCCTTGGCTGGTCTTGATGGCGCACCCTCCGACCGCGCAGACGCAAGCTCAATCAGGTCTGCCGCGAGTGGTCGTTCTTCGACATCGAGGCCGAACCGCAGCAGTTCCCTCGATACTAATACCAGTCCAACTTCGCCTGCTGATGACGATGACGACGCGCCTTCTCCAGCTACCGCGTCTCCCGCTCGTCCTCCGTCTCCTACCCAGGGTAAGACCATCGGTAAAGGACACAAAGACGTGAACAGAGCAAAGAGATCGGGTGAAGTGGGAGCTGTATCTGACGAAGGACCCCATATGGCGCATCATCATTCAGCAGCTCAAAAAGCCGGCGATTCTATCCTAGTGAAGAGAGAGGGCCAGGTTATCCCTAAGGCCAGCGATCACAAAGGATCGCTGAGAGCACGACTAGCAGACCTGCCCGGTGCGTCGCCAGGTGGCAGTATGGCTATCCAAGATCTGCAAGAAGTGGATCTCGACGACATGATCTCACGCCTGCTCGACTCTGGCTATACCACCAAGGTCACAAAGGCAGTCTGCCTGAAAAACGCAGAAATCACCGCTGTCTGTGCGAAAGTCAGAGAAGTGTTCATGTCACAGCCTGCGCTGATCGAGCTCAATGCGCCTGTGAAGATTGTCGGAGATATCCACGGCCAGTACAACGACCTGATCAGATTGTTCGAAATGTGCGGTTTCCCACCAGAGTCCAACTTTCTCTTCCTGGGTGACTACGTCGACAGGGGAAAGCAGTCGCTGGAAACCATCCTGCTGCTCTTCTGCTATAAGCTCAAGTATCCCGAAAACTTCTTCTTGCTGCGAGGCAACCACGAATGCGCCAACGTTACCCGGGTATACGGCTTTTACGACGAATGCAAGCGGCGATGCAATATCAAGGTATGGAAGAGCTTTATTGACACGTTCAACACCATGCCCATTGCCTCGATTGTGGCGGACAAGATCTTCTGCGTCCACGGAGGTCTTTCACCGAGCTTGTCACATATGGACGACATCCGGAATATTGCTCGTCCTACCGACGTGCCGGATTACGGACTGCTGAATGATCTCCTGTGGAGCGACCCAGCAGATATGGACCAGGATTGGGAGTCGAACGAGCGGGGCGTGAGCTACTGTTTTGGCAAAAAGGTTATTATTGATTTCCTTGCGCGGCACGACTTCGATCTTGTATGCCGCGCTCACATGGTTGTGGAGGACGGTTACGAGTTTTTTAATGATCGGCTTTTGGTCACCGTGTTTTCTGCACCGAATGTGAGTATGAGAGTTCGGGTTGAGAATGCGACTAACAAGATGTAGTACTGCGGTGAGTTCGACAATTGGGGAGCAGTCATGTCAGTGTCTTCCAACCTACTGTGCAGCTTTGAGCTGCTCAAGCCCCTCGATTCGAGTGCTCTCAAGAGTCACATCAAGAAAGGTCGCAATCAACGCAACAGCGCTATCAACAGTCCTGTAAGCATTCTTTGACCGTTGTTCAAGGAACAAGCTCTAATGAATTCTAGCCTGCACAAGTTTCGGCACAAAGCTTCTGATTGCTTGCGGTGCAGCACTACTCTACTCAGCGAATCTTGATTCTGATCAAGCAAGATATATTGGTTGGTTATCGACAGCACTGGCATAGTCACATGCTACTAGGGTGCTCTACATGCGGCATCGGGCGTTCCGGCAGTAAGCAGGACAAGAGTGGACGAGGTGGGTCTCAACATGAGCTGAGTAAGAAGAATGGGATGAGTGAATGAAGGAGATGTAGAGAGACAATGATAATGAAATGTGTACCATCCTTAGCTCAATTATTTCCCTCCAGCTACTTGTATGGTCTGACAGGGCAGTGTTTCGACCAATCGGAGAGGTTTAGTAAGTACTAGCTAGCGGGACGCGGTCGGGGAAGTGGTCGAGCAGCGACGCGTCTGAGGGGCCAGCTCCAGCAGCACGCCGCTTGACATGCAGGTAATTAGCCATACCTTGCAGCCGTACCTTCCCTTAACTGTTGCACCTAGAAGCAACCACAATCGATGCGACTTTCTTTCTGCAGCTTCCTCATAGAATGTTCTCACCATGAAAGCAGCACCTCTCCTCATTTCCTGGCACAACGAGAGCCAACCAATCTACTCGGTGCACTTTGATCCGCACGGCAAAGGTCGGCTTGCAACAGCGGGAGGAGACAACAATATCCGACTATGGAATCTCGAGAGGGACGGCGAGGAAGCCAAGGTATCCTTTCTCGCAACTCTAGTCAGACATACACAGACGGTCAATGTCGTCCGCTTCTGCCCCAAAGGCGAGATGCTCGCTTCGGCTGGTGACGATGGAAACGTGCTGCTGTGGGTGCCCTCAGATCTGCCTGCTACAGCTCTAGGCGAGGACCATGCTGAAGATAAAGAGACGTGGAGGATCAAACACATGTGCCGCACCTCGACCGGAGCTGAGATATACGATCTTGCTTGGTCTCCTGATGGGAGATATTTTATCACTGGTGCTATGGACAATACTGCGAGGATATTCGACTCGCACTCAGGAGCTATGATCAGGCAGATAGCAGAGCACAATCACTACGTCCAGGGAGTGGCCTGGGACCCTCTGAACGAATTTGTTGCAACCCAGTCCTCCGATCGGACGGTACACATCTATGCTCTGAAGCTCAAAGACGGCACCTGCACCCTCTCTACACATGGAAAATTCAACAAGATGGATTTGCCGGGGCGCAGGATATCAACTCAAAGTCCTGCTCCTTTCGACATGAACATGACACACCGAGCCTCCTCGGCGAGTGCAAGTGGCCTCGCAATAGCTTCGCCCGCTCCCTCCAACCCTGGCACGCCCATGACTACACCTCTACCCATGGATCCACCTCCCACAGTCTCAAGCAGACGCTCGTCCTTCGGCTCCCATGCATCCCCAGCAATACGCCGCTCCGCCTCTCCTGCCCCGTCACAGTCTTTACCTTTACCTGCCGTCCGCCCAGAAATCTCCTCTCCCAGTCTGAACGCAGCCATGGGCGTTGCTGTGCGAAACACAAACATTTACCACAACGAGACCTTGACTTCCTTCTTCCGCCGCCTGACCTTTGCTCCTGATGGCAGCTTGTTATTCACTCCATCTGGCCAGTATAAGTCGCACCACCCGCTTGCTACCGACCCCTTCAAGACAAATGAAGATGTGACAAACACGGTCTATATCTACACAAGAGCTGGATTCAATAAACCTCCTGTCGCACATTTGCCCGGTCACAAGAAAGCCTCTGTCGCTGTCCGCTGCTCACCAATCTTTTACACCTTACGAAATCATGTCAAGCCAACGAATCAGATCACCATAGATAGCTCAACTCAGGACGAAGCAATACCTCCCCTCCCGGAGGCTGCCATCAACTCACATTCGTCCTTCATGGAACCACCACCTCTCGTCCACTCAGAATCCATGCGTAGTGAATCGAACAGGCCGACCTCCGAGCCCAAACCTGGCGAGCCCGAGAACGGCCCACCACCTGCCTTCTCCTTGCCGTACAGAATGGTCTATGCTGTAGCAACCCAGGACGCAGTGCTCGTGTATGACACACAACAGACCATACCACTGTGTGTTGTTAGCAACCTACACTACGCAACATTCACCGATCTAGCCTGGTCAAACGATGGCCTGACCCTAATGATGTCGTCAAGCGACGGCTTTTGCTCCACCTTGACCTTTGCGCCTGGCGAGCTTGGAGCAGTCTATAGCGGTTCACACCCAACCCACAAGCATCCAGAACCTATAAATATCTCTTCTACGTTGCCTAATCCGTTCGCGAATGCCAACACACCTCTGGCTACACCTACAGTACCATCACCTGGACTAGCCAAGGCCACACCAGCTTTCATTCCACCTGCTGTTCCATCTCCTGCAGCGTCCAGTACATCATTCCAAGTCAGACCTGGCAGCCCAACAAGGTCGAACTCACAGTCCTCCATCGCTACACTAGCATCATTGCAAGCTTCGGCCCAGGGCAACAACCCCACGCCGATGATGAGTTCAATACCATCAGTCGCAGTGCCCTCAATGACAACTCCGCCACAAACGCCCATGGGCGCCGGTAGTCAACAACCCGGTCACCATAGTGCTGCATCATCCATCAGCGGCAGTGTGCTGGGCAAAAGAGATCCTGGCGCAGCAAGTGAGAGTGAAAAAGAGGACGGTACACAACCGAAAAGGCGGCGGGTTGCGCCTACTTTAGTACCGCATCACGGGGCAAGGTCGGAGTCGCAGTCGTCAGCTGGTGAGCCGGGGCCGAGCACAGACGCCAAGAAGAACTGATGTACCAGGCAGTACATCGTGCCTACACAAGCGACTCTTCGGATGAGGTGGGAAGAAAACTAGTCTTTTGCTTATGCATAGCATGGAGTTGACGGAGGACTTTTGCTGGCAGGCATGCTTCAATGGGTTACAGCTGAATGTGGGGAGCAAGAGTCTTCGTATGCTAGCACTTCGTTCACAGGAATGAAAGACTAGCTAGCAGTTGTTATGAGCTTACTTCGGGTTTGATTGTATTGTGCACTATATAACCGTGCGTATATGTCCAAGAAAGTCCAAATATTTTAGGTCCCTCAATCACTCCTTGAAATATGTCACGCGCATGCCTCTTCGTTTACACCTCGTTCGCCTACTCTAGTCAGCACGTATCTCAGAAAGCCCTAGAATTCGCGAACAGCGACATCACTCTGATGGCAACTACTCGTGCGTAAACGAGTCAAGTAGCCAATCCAATTGAGAAAGATCCATACACCACTGCAGACCAGGCCTTGGATGACGCTTGCTCACACATCCCATCCCATACCTGGGCAGAAGCGTGCATCGGGGAGGCCGGTACTAGTAGTCCGCCGATGGAGGACGGTAGGCACATTCTGTGACACGACGCGATGGGGACGGGGAACGGGGACGGGGTAGACTACGGCTGGCTGACTAGACAAGATGAGGGTGAGGATGAGGATGAGGATGAGGATGAGGATGAGGATGAGGCGGAGGTGAGGTGGGGTGAAGTGGAGTGATTTACTAACTACGCGGTACCGCGCCATCCATTCATTCCATTCGTGCAAGATGGGTGGGACTGCAGTGAAGAGAGATGAGATGCTGCGATGTACGATGCTGTGAGGTGCTGTGTCTGTGGGGCTGGATGCTGTCGTGCTGTCGTTGGTGCAGTGTCGGTAGAGCTGCATTGCAGTGGCTTGCTTACAGTATCTGTGACGTAGATGCAATAGCTTCCTTTTGCTACCTGAAATCCTGTATAGCGACCTATCGAGATAGGTATAACCCTTCTGATGAGGCAATTCAATTCGTAGGCTAATCCTCATCAGATACAGTCATGCCGGGTAATTATCCGGATTGTTCACTTTCCTCACCAAAATTGTGCTTAACAGGCCTTGATTATCTTGATAATCGGAGTGCTAACCCTACGATTTTTTACTCTATGCTAGTAGACTAAGTAAATCGCTATATATAACTACGCGAAAGTTTTTTAATATCTATAATACATATCTAGCTAAAGCGCGAAGAAAAGAGGTACTTCTAGATCCTCACCTAAACGAGTACTTAGAAGCATAATTTGTACTTCGGCTAGGAAAAAACCAGCTTTATATACCTAATTATTCTACTTACTAAAGTAGGAGTAGTATTTCTAATCCTTAAAATACTCGACTTAGTACCTAAGATTTTAATTATAATAAATATTATCGCCGCGGTTATTAAGATAATTAGGGTCCGATAAGCACAATTTTAGTGAGGAAAGTAAACAATCCGGATAATTATCGGGTATGACTGTAGACCCACGCCAGACGCTCTGGTCCTTAGCCAGAGCGCTAAGTCTTGACGAGATAGGCTTAACGTCTAGCGAGATAGGAAAGACGTCGCCAAGATACATCGGAGATCTCGGAAGGTAGAGGATTTGGTTACTACTGACTGCGAGGAGCAGCTGTAGTATTTCGGAAGCTAAATAGGTCCGAGCCCGAAGTACCTTACAGCGTCATAACGAAGCGACGCTACACCTATTCAGATTATGGAGCATGATCTAATCCGAAGGTCGCTGTACACAGGATCGACGGGCGAAAGGAATCTAATACGGTGTGGTGTGGTACAGTCAATTCCCACCGGGTGACGTGGCGGTGGCAGGAAGCAGGTATCAATCAGTGATGTGTTATGATCACTGATCACCGCGAGGACTCGGGGTTGAGACGTTGATGCTGATGCTGGAGTGTGTTGATTGATAGATTGTGGCGGGTCGTCATTTCATGCTGGGATTTCATTCGAGACGGGATGTGTGGGTCGGGAATAAGTTAATTCGTAGTGAGTACTGCCTAGGTCGGCAAATGTCAGGGGAGCGGGCATGCACTGGGATGAGCTCAAGTGTACTTACACGTTACGTTGATGGAGGGATGCAAGATAGTAAGTAAGCAATGGCTGGCGGAAGGAACGAGTGCCACTACAGCCTGGAAGAAAAAGATTCTGTCTACGGGCGGGCGGGATCACATTTCCTTAGGTTGCTGACAGTAGCATAAGTACTGTACTTTAGGTGACTATCCTACGTCGAGGCGCATCCGGCACCTACTGTAGGCGTAGACGTATATGCCTACTGTATAAACAGAGCAGGCTCAGGATGGCTCACGTCCGAATGCTCACAAGGCACCTTGCAGACTCCCATTCCAGCAGTCTAGGTGGCTGCCCTGCAAGACCGAAGGAATACTCATCTCTATTTGCCGTCGAGTCTTGCACGAACGAGTAGCGGCACCGTTGTGGTCGGTGATTGGACACGGAACAGGCATGAGCAGGCTCCTGTGTCGCGGCATCGAATGAGCACTTTCATGCTCGGTCCCCACCACAATTGAAAACGGCGCGGCGATGAATGCTACGCTTGCAAGCAACGATCATGATTCCTGCCAAGCGCTAGTATACGGTCACTGTCCGCGACTACCATACTTATCCTGGGAAACTCTTCGGGGCTTGGAGCATGCACTTTGATAGCCGTCGAACTTCAAGACTGTTGGGTGCAAGCAGACACCTCAATCGCACGAATCGCTGTGACGACGGCTAAGGTAACACGCACCTCGCTTGCCATCAGCACACCACAGGATGCGATTGTACAAGAGTGTGATCTGTGCCAGACTCTGGACCTCTTGATATCCGCAGATAGAGTGGTCTGATCAGGATAGAAGCGTCGGACCGTGACGAGGTCATGCGCCTAGATCCGGCCTCTGAGCAAGCGACCGAGTCTTCACGACATTTACTGCTCCTTCAGATACAGTCTCCTCAAACGTGGGATCAGGGCAGAATACTGCACGCACGCTGCTATGCACGACAAGTTGCCGAAAATACAACTACTTCGCCGTCGGAAGTGTTGGTAGCGTAGGCACCGTTTAATTGTCAGGGCCGGATGGAATAGTCATGTTTCAGTCCCAAGCACCCCAATCATCCTCATTACCCCCGTCTTTCGGCGTGAGATCTACCTTCTTTGCTGGCACCGGCGCAGCGGCAGGCTTCTTCTGTATGACGGGGACAACCTTTTTGGCGGTAGGCAAGCCACTTGACACACTCCTAGTGGCTGTCGGTCGGGGCGCCAGACCCGTGCCGTTGTTTGGCTTGCTCAGCCCTCTGGGTAGAGGAGGTTTGGATTTCGGCTTGTTTTGCGCTGCGAGCCAGCCGGCAAAATCTGGCTCGCCACCGTCATCGAACGGTGCGGCCGCGGATGTAGGGGGTTTGTTTGCGCTGGGTGCATCGAAGAAATTGTCGCCATCTTCGTCAAATTCACCCCATGCATCCATTGCATCGTCCTCGGCAGCGGGCTCGGATGGCTGTTCGACAGATGTTCTTTGCGATGTCGTAGTACTCTCGAGACGTACTGCCGCTGGCCGTTCCTGCACAGCTGAGATTGTAGGTGTTGCTCTGCCACTGGTGGGCAATGATTTTGTTTGTGTAAGAGCGGCACCGCTTGTTGCTATGGCTGGAGCATTGTTCATTTCGCCTTTGGCCGTAGACAGCTTGTTAGTGAAAGAAGAGATTGCCCAACCTGCCCAGCCTGAAGCATCGTTTTGATTGCCAATACGAGCAGGTGTACTGGGTCGAACTCCGTCTGCATTTGCAGAAGGCGTGGCAGTGTCAGGAAGGGTCTCAGCATATTTCTTCACCCTTGCAGTATATGTGTCGAAGGCTTTGTTAGCTGTATCTCGCACAAATTTCTCCTTATCGATCAAGGAGAGACAGATAGCCGGCAGAACTTTCGTAGCACAATCCTCTTCACTGAAGACGTCCGAGGTAGCGGTAAAGGCCATCAGCGCCGCGTTCCTTGCGTGTACGAATGGATCTCTAAGTGATCTCGTAAATGCGGCAATCAGTACTTTTGTACGGGACGCGGTGCCCAGGTTTCTGGCAATCTTTCCTAAGCATATGGTGGTGTTGGTGCGAATGCCTGGCTGCTCGTCATTTGCGGTCTTTGCCAGGTAGCGAAGCAGCTCTCCGTTGATAGTCCTGTCCGACAGCTTCGTGATTACGGTCAGAACAGCCTTGACCGTCTGTTCTCGCACGACAGGCGCAGTGTCTGTGAACCCTGTTACCATCATAGGAAAGATCTTGCCATTGACATCCTTTTGAGGTATGCGGTCAATCATGCCTGATAGGTTGTCAAGCAGGCACACTCGCATGGCCCGGTCAGGACTTGCAAAGAGCCTCAATATAAGGGGCAGGAGCTTCGTCTCCCACTCGTCATCAGACATCTTTGCACCAATCTTGAGTATTGCACCGAACACCTTTGGCCCACCGCCACCAAATTCGACAGATTTGAGCAGTTCTGGTAGGATCTTGATCTTGAAAAAGTCCTCAGGAAAGTCGTCGGTCAAACCGTCCAGCTCATTCAGGAACTGATCTCTCTCCTGCTCATTCTTGAGACCGAGGCTGTCTGCACCCTCTGTGATGTGAATCAACGGAGTCTCAAAAAAGCCACCAGCCTTTTTCCCTTGCTCGACGAAGTGGCCAGCACTCAGTCTTAGCTTGGGGTTGTTGTTGGCGAGTCTCTTGTATGGGGCAACCATATTCGCAGGTATGCTTCCTGGCTGCGCCAGCCTGTCAGTGCCGGTGAAAGTACCATTGAATGCCTCATACACCAGCGTCCCAAGCCCAAACGAGTCCGGCGCATACAAAGGATTTTTCTTGATGGCCGACCAGCCTCCAGTCATGATCTCGGGGGGCGCATAGCGGTTGGAGTCCGGTACGAGGCTCCCATAGTTGTAGATGATGGCGTCGTCCTCGCTCATGGAGCTAAGCACGTCGAAGCCTGCGAGTTTCCATTCTCCACTATCACTGGTGTAGACGGACCCTACTCTTACATTGCCGTGGACTGCGCTTGCATCGTTGTTGATGAATTTGAGAGTGCTGGAGACCGAGTACAGACCCCATTTGATGGTCTCCTCACTCAGGCTCTTCCTCTTGGTATGCCAGCTCAGCGGCGTGACCTTCTCGGTGGCAATGTAGATGTGTGTCTCGCTCTCGATGACATCTAGCACCCTGATCACGCCTGGGTGTCGCAGTGTCCTCAACTTTCGTGCGGCGTTCTTGGCAAGAGGCAGGTACGATCGTTGGGAGGCAATGTCGAAGGTGAAAACGGAGCACGGCGAGTTGTCGTCCTTCTTGCTCGCATTACTGAGGGTCCATATTGAGGCGTCGAGGTCGACCCGCTCGCCGATGGTGTATGGGAATGATGACGACTTCGCGATCGCAGACGCGACTGCCGACTTGAGAAAATCCATGCAAGAGAAGGGTGAAATTAAGGGACGTCCAACTTATGTTTACACAATCTGTAAATGGAGCATTGGTCCCTGCATATCTACACTGGCAGACTATTTGTACTTTGATCCATATTTCTCCGTCTCCGACTTGGAACAGGTCCTCGACGTATGACCTTTCAGTCTCCTCGTTGAGCAAATTAGGCAACGAGATCTACAGCTCTACCTAGTAAGGTTGATTCCGTTGCACAACTTCCACAACGGGGTTTCCGGTTCAAGTGGGGTGTAGATACAGTGGTCTCGATGTCATAACATGTAAACGATATAGCGAGTGGCTTGCCACATTCTGCCTCGATTTCTATTAGATGGGAAGGAACACTTACACTTCCTCCTCAAATTTGAGCCGCGGTGGCCACACTGAGCAGTATTCACTCAGGACCCCGAAGTTCTATCAACAGTTCGGGTCGACCAAACTTCTCTATTACGCAGACAGAATGAGATCTGACCATGAAGTTCATTACTTTGCCAAAGGGACCTTACTAACACGACCTGTCAAGGCCTAAATAGTCGACAATTCATTAATCGGGTTCTAACAGGGACAAGAGCCTCTCGGTTCAGGCACGGCACCGGATCCCCGGGCTTCCGCAATGTAAGACACTATCGACAGTTATCGTATGGGAACCATGAAGGAGCAATCTCGTGCTATTCAGCGTGATTTGAGCATGGAGGTAGGGAAGCGCATATTTGGTAGTCAGAAGGAGCTGGTTTAAACCTGGCAAACAGCCCAGCTGATCCAGAAAGAAGTCGAGGGCTGAAATGACTCGGTCGCCAGCTCAGAATACGCGACAGGGTAGACATGCAGAGTAATCAGACGCCTGCTGTGCTGAAGAAGGCAGCACTCGGTGATGACATAATCTTGCGACTCTCGTGATGACCCCCAAATCTCCACACTCTAGTTAGTCAACCGTACCTAACTATTGAGATCTCTTTCGATCCTCACATGCCTTTGACCCAACGCGACACAGATTCTATCATCTGAGCCTCAAGTTCTGGATCATGCCAGAAATGCCCTGCCCCGTGGACCTCACGGTACTCCGTTGATGAGCCTGGTTTTGCCCTCAACGACTCACACCATCCTTTGACTTTCCGAGACGAGGTAAAATGATCATCCGTCCCGAAGACGATGAGGCTAGAATTGCTGCTCAACATTGCGTCCGTGTCGCTAACAGGCGTGTCCCTGGCTGCAGTCGATTTCGGATCTCTTCTCTCAAACCTAACTTTAGAGAACATGGTTGCGAAGCTAGAAATTGCTCCCACAAGTGGTGAAATCAGAAGGAAGGCGAGCTTTGGCATTACTTGCGGCGCCTCGGCTGCTTCGGCCCTTGCCAAGGTGCCAGTCTCATGGCCGTTGCCTCTGTTGCCCAGCTTCCGCCGAACTCTTTCTACACTGTGTCTGGCCCTTTCTCGATTTAGACTCCGCCGTGACCCTTCTCTGCTGATTCTGTGAGCTGCAGTTGGCGATTCGTAGCCTCCAAATGTCGCTCCTGAAGGTTGCAGCGTTTCTGTTGGCAGTGCTTTGAGGCTGCGTTGTCCTCGTTGCTGCTGTGTTTCGCAATATCCAAGAAATGCCTGCGCGAGCTCGTGAGCTCTGGTTTTGATCTCATACTCTGCAGACCCGTCCTCTGCTCGTTGGAGAATGCTTAGCACGACTCTAATGTCAGGCAAATGCGCCGTAATCATGCTTCCATAAGAGTATCCCCCAAGCAGGAGAATTGGCGACTGGTCGATCTCATGATGGTCGCTCCTAGCCAAGTATTTTGCAACGCCACTTGCGTTCATGAGTGCCAACACGAGCGCGTAAATAGAGACATAGTCTCCTAACTCAGCCTTGCTGCTCCAGGAAGTCCTCCCAGCAGAGTTTTCAGCACCTCTGAAGTTGAAGGTCACCAGAATGAAGCCATTTCTGACTAGAACTGATCCGACCGACTTGACGACTGGATCATCGTAACATCCACCTAGCGGCGCGTATGGGTGTGCAAAGACTGCACAGCCTCGCGGGCGATCTTCTTCGTGCTCACATTGGGATCTTGGGAAGTACAAACGACCGTTGAGCTCGAGATCGTCATACAAGCTTGGCAGAGTAAAGTTGGCGCTCGGCTTGGGCAGCATCTTCACTCATTCAGGATGCTGATGTCAGATGCTTCTGCGGGTGAGTCCTGCTATTTGAGTCCATGGGCTCTGCTTGGTTACGGAGGCGCAAACGAGCAGCGCTACTAGTGGACAGGCATAGGTGTGTCATAAAAAACAGAGCAATAGTAGGCTGCTGCCATGAAGTTGATTGTGGGCTCCTGAAGCTGTACATTCACATTGTCTGTCAGTGTGAGACTTGTAGCAGTAGGTCTAGGTGGGAAGACAAAGAGTAGTGGTGAATAAGAAGTAGGCAAGCACATTGTCCAATATGCCTGAGGCAGATACGACCTTCGCGACTGCTCTTGCCATGTGAGTGAGTTATGACCTGCTGCTGGCACGCGACCCACGCGGCAGGCACCACTGCATAGCCTTTGGACTCGGCCTCAGTCTTTTGCAAGGCGATGACAATGTTGCTCACGACCAGCAACAATGCAGAGGTCAATTATCGAGCGTGTCTTTCCTAAGCCAAAAGGATCTCTCCTTCCGCAATACGATGAATCCTCCCCAAGCTACCATGACGAAGAGCACAGCACTACCAGCACGCCGAGTCGCATAAGGTTGGATAACAATACACTCGGTCCCTCAACACCGAGGAGTTCTCGAAGGAGCAGCCATGGCAGTCAAAGCCAGAGCCAGAGCAGAAGCCAACTCCAGCCAGCTCCCCTGAGCGCATCAATCGTCCACCATGATGACCCCTTTCTTGCTGTTGACCGAGCAGCTGCCAATCTACAGAGAACAATCCAGGCTCTTCTCGACTTTCAGGGCGAGGCACTAAGTGGTAGACATCGAGCTGAAGCAGATGGTGAATCGACGCCCCGGAGTAGCTCTCCAAGCCAGTCTCGGACGGGATACTCAACATCCACCCACGACTTTGCAACGCTGAGCCCAGCTGCTGTGCCAGTCCGACAGCCGAAGCAGAAGAGGAAAACCCTCCGCGGAACAAGGCGAGGCTTGGTCCAGTCTATGCAGGAATTTGCTGCACTAAAGCAACAGGAGCTGAAGATCACGCAGGACGAGACAGCTCACAGGCAAACAGCTCTAGAGAAGGCTTCTGCTCTCGAGACGAAAAGGGAAGCTGTACAACACGAGATTCGCACTCTGCAAGAACGGGCTACTGGCAACGAGGCCAATACACTGCGGACTGAAGCACAGTCTATCGAGCAAGAGATACACGAGCTGGAAGGACGGTTGATGGAGCTCAAAGCACGGCATAGACATCTGACTGACCGTGCAGCACAGCTAGAGAACTCGGCTGCGAGTGAGTTGAGCTCCTACGAGGGCACGCTAGCTCTGATCAACAAGGAAACAACGTTGTTTCTGAGGCGGCCACCGGTGAAGCGGACTCTGAGCTCTCGCAATCTAACCCAGCATGAAAGAGGGCAGGATATGTATGCCTTGCGCCCCGAGCGACGAACATTGGACCTTGCAAAGGACCAATGGGAGGCTGAGCTGGGCCTGCTTGAAGCGCATAGATCAGACACCGAGCGCGAGCGACAAGCACTACTACATGGCGCCGAGGTGTGGAAAGATGTTATTCAGACGATAGACCAGTTTGAGCACAACCTGAGAACAAAGGTGAAAGCTGGCCATCCCGACTCCGCTCCGGAAATCATTCACGACCTGGACACGACGATCCACTTCCTGCAGGAGAAGCTCTCGCAGGCAGAATTGCAGGACTGGAAGCTTCTGATCTGTGCCATTGGAGCAGAACTGGAAGCATTCCATCAAGCAAAATCGTTACTGGCACCAGACCAGATACCGCCAGCAAACACCGGTCATGGCATGAATGACACCTGTACTCACCAGCCTCACGCGGATGACGATGACAGCAACGTACCACCCGCTGACCTGCTCGGCGCACAGTCACCAGAATTGACTTCAGCACACCTTGCTATCTCGAGGCCTGAGCAGCACAATCTCAGTGACCCGACTGAGATTGAGGACACCAACAGCGTCCACAACGGCAACAACAGAAATACATCAAGCAGCAACGAGAGCTTAAGAGCAACACTGCACGCCTTTCCACCATCGACGTCGTTGTCAGCATCGACACCAGCGGCCGGGGACACCAAGAACCGTGACCACAAGCGAACATCTTCTTCATCGGCGGCCAAGCAGCTACCAGCTCGACGCAGCACAAGATTCTCTGAAAGCGAAGATGACGAGCCTGGCCCTGATTTTTTGGTTTCGCATTGAGCATGAAACTGAGAGATGCCGCCATCGTGAGCATTTGTAGGCCACATAACAATATGATTCCACGGCATGAACGATGCAGCTATTTCTGGACAAGTTCTTGGTTGCTAGCCCTGATGCACTACCACTCGCAATTGACCGCTGTAGGCTCCAGATCAGGCCCTGCCTCCGATGGCCAATATATATGGCCCGCGAATCGCAGTCCTGCGAGCGGAGAGATATTACCTTTGTATATGGCTTACGTGAAGGCTGATTTCGTGGCATTTTCGTGTGCTTTCCCAGAGTTTGCGTCATTTCGGGCTTGTCGATCTTCCACGTCATGCCTAACCACAACGCGTCCATCGGAATCGCATTTCCATTAAAACAACTCCAAGCAACCTTGCTAATCTGCTTCCGTGGCTCTTTCGAGCACTGCCAGTGGCATCTAACATTGAGCACATCTGTCCGCAAACGCCATTATAACGTATTTCAGACTTCGTACCAGCCACCATTACCCGTGCTTAGGGAAGCGGCGAAGGGTGTGATAGCCTGAGGCATTACCTGAGTTCCTGTCTCTGCCAGATTTGCGTATTCTGGACAGCTACATCATGCTGCCATCCTCGCTATTCTCCACGTACACGCAGTATAAGGAGAACACCAAGAAGATTGTCGAATGGCTTGGCTCTACAGCGGAGACATGCGGTTATGCGCTTGGTTCAGCAAGTGCGAGTGCGAAGAAGTCGAAGAAGCGGAAAGGCAAACCCAAAAAGCCCGCAGGGGGCGCCGATAACGTGAACCAGAGTGGTACTTCAGCCAGCGTTACTGTAGCACCGCAAAAGTATGTCATCAAAGCCATGAATTTGTCCCGATGGCACAATCCATTGCCGACTCCAAGGAGAAGACTATTGTCATTCCGCTGAGCATCATCAGAACCTTCAAGCAGTGTATTGCAGAGCGGTCACGCACAGCAAAATGGTACGAGCTCGACCCGAATATTGAAGAGGAAGACAGGACGAAGAACGTTAGCCACGCTTATTTTACCGAAGTACTCAAGAAAGCTTTGCGAGTGCTCGTACCAGTGTCCAAACTTCAGCAGCTTGAGAAGGAGAAATTCAAGCTGTCACGGAGTGAAAAGGTGGACTTTTCGACGGGTGGACCAGACGGTGTCCCAGTCAATAGATATGCTCACCTTGAGGTCCAGGACATTGACGAAAAAGCATACGAGGCTCTCGAGGACGTGTCTACTGCGCCAACATCTGCAGCACCGGCTCCCACCCAGCGCAAGAAGTTTGAGATGGAAGAATTAGATGCAGACAACGAATGGATTTTTGCCATGAGCTGTTTCTTCGACGACATGGATTACCTGCGGCACCACCTGCAGTCGTACTGGAAAGACTATGCAGATGGTGAAATCGATTTGACCACTGTCGCAGTAACGACCAACACCGCCATAGAGATGGTCAAAAAGGCTGAGGAGGAGTTCATGAAGCTTAAGAAGCCTAAGTCATTCCCCAACTACGGCGATGATTCGATCCCGTTCATCTGGTTCGTCGAATGTTGCATTGGTGCTGGCGTCGATCAACACGAGAACCCTCACGGAAGTCCCAAGTTTCTCGTGCCAATGAGTGCTTGGAAGCAGGTACAAGAAAGTTACATGCTTCTCTACCGACTTGTTGTGCTTTATTCCAAAGGGGCCGATCCCCGAAGAAGGGGTCGGCAAAGAGCCTTTCCGGTCACAAGGCCAGCATGGCTGGGCACGTACAACCCTGCGCTCGAGTGGGGTAAAATCTCTGCTGAGCGTCAGTATGAGCAGGTATGTGCTCTAGTCATGGACATGCTTGTTACGATTGGTGCTTTCACCCATTTCAGCAACACGCCCAACGACGACATGCTGTTGAAGGGCATCAGCGAGCTTCAGGAAGAGGATATCGAGCCTCCCATGTGGCTTTTGTTCGCTGTCCAAAATTTCGTGGATGTGCACAACGTGCTCAAGACAAAGATTGAGCGGCCATACGAAGAGCTGCGTGACTACGCTGTAGCGGCTAGGAGAACACTTCTGGACCATCAGCACTTCGTGAATCAGCACCCAGTCCCAGCCATGCGTACAGAAGAGGACGAACGTGAGATTAGTGAGACCCTCGCTGTGATCAAAGAATGGGCGTTGGATGATAAGATGAAGCAGATATTGACTGAAGTTATGGTGAACAGCGTTGGTAGAAAGACGAGGGTATGGCGAGACTTTGAAATACTGCGCATGTCGCCTTCATTGTGTGAAATGTGGAAATATTGCTTCCATATCCAGCTGCAATGAAAAGGCATTCAGCTGGTGAACGACACTGGCTTGGTGGCTGCTGCTCATCTGTACAACGCGCTCCAACAAAACGGTTATCTTGGCAAAGGGGGGCATAAGCTGGTCTGGGATGATATGGAATACCTCCTTGACCTGCACAGAAAAGAGGACACATTCATGGGTAGTCGGCCCAAGACTATTGAGGAGTGCACCAGGAGACTGGCTCTAGTGCAAGGAGTCTCGGCTCAGACGTTTGCCAGACCTCGCCAAGGACAAGAAGCTCGCATCACAACCAGTCGAGCAGGTGCCAAGTTTCTCAAACCATCGACTCCCGTAGCCGGAGTCCTCGGCAAAAGATACATGTTTGAATGGCTCGCTGGACAGGAATGGCACCTAAAGGAGCTTGACGATATCCTTCAAATTAGGTTCGAGCAGATACGAATGGTAACTGCAATATTCGAGCAGTATATGGATGTCAAGATGGCGGAGCTGGACTTGAGCAGTGATGAAGGTAAGAACAAGTTTCTGTCGATTTTTGGAAGAAAGCCTGGCGCAGAAGAGGAGTGGACCAATCCTGCAAACATCAAATTGAACAAGTTGTTGGCTGAAGGAGCAGCAAAGCTCGCAGGGCGGGACAGTGCCTGGGCACAAGTTGTGGACGACATAGTCCACGACCGTGATCCCGCACCTGCCGGCCATCAAGGCACGAAAGACGCAAGCACCTCCGCGGAGGCCTCTCAGGTAGCCAAGGTTGAGGACGTAGACGAGCCATACGACTTCGATGCACTTGCCGATAAGATTTCAGCGGCCTGGCCCAAACCAGAGCAGGACGACAAAGAAGATGAGGAGGACGAGTCGGACGATAACTACAGCACGACCCCCGCATCGGTACCCACCTACATCCCTATTCCCTGGTCAGCGCTGGCCCACACCGAGGAAATGGACCGCTGGAACCATACGAAAACAATCCCTATGAAAACCTTCATCTCCCTCCTCAAGGAGTCCCTCAACCTCGAATATCTACATATCCAATTCGACTACTTCGCTTTCTTCCGCTCTACTTTCTCCCTGCTCCTCGACATCCAAAACGAGCTCCTTCCCGGCTTCGAACGATCGCTATCGGAAGCCGCAAACCCGAAGGCGAAAGAATTAGCGGCCAGAAATGAGGGCGCGGCAGGATGTATACCCACTTTAGCATTGTTGGTTGCATGTGACCCGACCGAGGCGCCGAATCTCTTTGCCATTCGGCCATGGCTGGGTGTGCAAACCGGACCACTAGAACAGGCCGCGAAAATCATGAGACGTTTCATTAACGAGCATGGTGATGACTACTGCCATACGGAATTCGAGCGCGAGGCACGACGTGCAGAGAAAGTGACGAGTGAGGCGCCGAAACTCAAGTATCTCGATGAGGGAGATGATGCGGAAGACCCAAATGAGCAGTACGGCCTCAAGGAGGGAAAGCTGGGGTATACGAGTAGTGTGGGTCTCATAGAAGGGTTGAGTCCTCGCGACATGGTGGAGGTATTCGATGCAATGAAGGCTGAAGGGCCGATGGGCGTTACGACGCAGGAGATGGTTGATAGGTTCGAGAAACTGAAGGCACAGGCAGAAGAGGAGAAGAAGGAGCAAGAAAGATGAGTCCGCAACAGCAAACGGTTACTTTTGAGGGTATAAAGGGATTGAACGTATGTCCAATGTTGGATCAATCTAATTACATCGGAAGCCGAGACTTCTTCAGCATACCATCTTGAATTGGCACAAAATGCCCTCATGCTTTCGTAAGTGTCTACATCCGACAAGCCGCCATGAACCGTCTTGGTGGAGCCTGTCTCATCGAAAAGCCCTCTCCGAAACTGTTCATACGAGCATGGACATTAAGATCCCTTTCTCCCGAACCAACAATAATGTGAAATTAAACGCCGACTGCGAACTGTCACCAAGCTGAGTGGGTTGATGCATGAAGGACTCGTGTCTACACTGTGCTACCTAGGTCTACTTTAAGCCGTACGAGAGCCTACGCAGCGGTTAAGTCGCTGCTATTCGTCGAACCCATCTTTTAGACCGAGTGGGCAGCTCCTTCCTGTTCCCTAAAGTGGGCAAGCAGAGCGACTTCAGGCCCCGAGGGACACAAACTGACCAGTACGGTAAGGGGCTTTTGGCTTGCCACTGGCATTCAGTAGAGGCCGGCCAGCCAGTATCTCGGAGGAGCTGTACTGTTTGTCTGGTCTAGGCAGCGGCATGAGCAGATTTCTTGAGCATATCTGTATATGTTAGTCCGTCGCTAACTTTCCAAGGCTTCTACCGTGTCGTACACCCTGTTTTCCTGTGTGCTTTACTGTGTACATCGACAGCGACGACGCCGAAAGTGATCTGCGCAGTAGACATTGGTGAGACGTCGAGTCATTGAAGGTACTTCCATGGCACATGCCCCAGCAGGCATATCGAGAGGAACAACCACGCTGTGATCTCGAGAATACTCATGGTTCGTGAAAACATGGTACTGCACTACTGGTATCATGAGCACATTTCCACACAACACTCCCAATACGTGGTACAGCTATTGCCCGAGGTGATAAGATGCTCTTAGAAGACGAGCCGAATCCTCGTGAACGTCCACTTGTCCTCCTCAGCCCAGCTCAACACTACAAGAACAAGACCCTTGACAACTCCAACTCCAACCTCTACCCACCGACAGCGACAGCGACAGCTCCCGTACATAAGATGGCAAGCAGCAACCAAACAGCCACCCCCCAACAAGCCAAAGAGTCCAAGTCCAGTCCACAACACCAACCCAACGCCGACGGTGATGATCGACCCCCCAAAACCCCAACACCAACACCAACACCAAATCCCGCCAACCAAGCAAAGAAAGCCCTATCCCTCGACACCATGACCCAAGACCAGCAACTAGACTTATTCCACCGAACCCGTCCCCCCGCCAGACAAGTCGTACCCGACAGAAAATACGCGGAGCCGTCCGACGCCTTGCAGAACAAGATGCTCGCGTGCCTGCAGGACGGTCAGACCCAGCAGCAGCAGCAGCAGCAGCAGCTTGCTCGACGGAGTCGTCCGCAACCGTTGCGGGCACAGTACGCTCAGATCGAAGCGGTGGCGCCGGAATATTTCGCGGACGTGAGGAGTGGTAGGGGGGACGAAGATGATACGGAGGACGAAATCATCACGGAGCTCGAGGGGTTGAGCATGAACATGCGAGACTGGGTGGGACGGTGAGGTGAGTAAGAGGACCTTCGAGCAGTGTGGCAGCTGATGGACAGACCCTCTGTCACCGTCACTGGGGGGAGGCGTTTGACTGTGTACGGTAGAGGATCTTGCGGAGGTCTGGCTCGACGATACGATTGATCGTGGGGAGTCAGGACAGGAGTTTTTGGCGATCGAATGACGGCTGTCTCATCTGGTTTAGTGAAGTAAATGGGATGGAGAGATCATGACTGCATGACTAGTTCCCGACTAGCGACTTGATTGTCAGGGGTGGGATCTACGATGCTGCTTTCGGGACAGTTGGTCCGAGCAACTAGGGAACACGACGTTCGTCTTATCGAGACCGTGATGGTAGTCATAGTTACTTGTCGTATGTAATATCAGGCTGTCTCGGAAAGAGAGCAATTCCGCCGCCGCGAAGAGCATGCTGTCGGAATATTAATGTAAACAAATGAATTCCGTGATCGTGCTTCCGACTTCCATCACCATAATAGATGCACTCTCTAAGTTAGCTAGACTCAGAGTGATCAATCTCAACGTCAATAACCATATGCAGCCTTCTACTAATACCCCTCCATATCGCCCTCCTGTCCCAGCCTCTGCCCATCTTCTCCCTCCCATGTAACCCCATCATCATCCCCCTCTTCATCCATCTCAATCCTCATCCTCCTCCTCAACGTCAACGCCCTTTGCATCGTCTCCTCCCGCGCTCGATGTACCTCCGTCGCAGTCCGCACAATCCCCTCCCACTTCCGCCTCTCCGCGTCCTCAATTCTCTCCTTGTCGATAGCGCGGGTGGCGGCAGAAAATTTGTCGAAGAGGGAGACTTGTTGGTCTGACGTGAATTTGGCGTCGAGGGGGGGTTTGAGTAGGGGTGTGGCTTTGCTTTCGGAGTCCTTGTTCGTGTCCATTTGGTTGTCGGTTGGTGATGCTGGTTGATTTTGTTCAGACCCATGATTTGTCATGATTGGTGCTGTGTGTATGTTGTGGTGCTTGAGGGATAATTGCGCTGAGTTCGCGATTAGATCTTGGAGGTTCAAGATGGATGGATGGCCTACGCGTAGGTAGGAGGGCAGTTGCGACCTTTGTCATGGTGCTGCGGATGGTGTGGACGGCAGGAACAATCAGTGACAAGTTGGTTTCTGTTGGTGACATCGAAAGCGAAGGTCGGGCACAGGCGTCGGAGTGAAGGTTTTGTCACTCGTGATGTGTGTCACTGTGCGCATAGTGTGGCTTCGTCAGTCAAGCTTGAGCGAAGACCCTGCCCTATACTATTATGAAAAAAGCGCCGATACAATTCGTTGTTGCTTCTCAAACTCGACTTAGTAGTCTTCTGCTTGCACCCTGACGTATCTACATCCATGAGCGCTTCCCAAACGTCTCACAGTAGTCTCGAGCAAGCTAGCATTATCCTGCTCAATATCCTGATTCCCTTCTACTAACCATGATGGGAATATCCATTCGAGTATTGTCCATGCTCAACCTTGCATTCGGCAATGTCCCAGGCCAAAATAGCCGTATATCTCCGCCGACTTTGTTTAGTCGCTCATTGGCAATTATCTCGTAATCGTGCCGCACTTTATCAGCCTTTTGTACGTCGTCTTGCGCGATGTAAGATCTCGCCAGCGTCCAGGCAGCATTCCGAGCACGATAAAGAGTTTCACCATCGACATACATGGCTGCACGTGCCTTCAGCCAAGCCCAGACTTGCTCTTCAACGCGGATGGCTTCATCTTCCCGGTTGGTCGCACGCAGGTCAGATGTATACTCTTTGGTCCAGGCTACTAATTGGCTCGTACATTCGGTTGTAGTACTGGCCATCGTGGAAGTGAGGGCATCAAGAATCCTTTTTCGAACAATGAGTCCCTCATCGTAGCGATGTTGCTCTTGTAGCATCTTGATGAGTTTCCTGCTCAGGCCAACTGGAACGGGACTAATTGACCTGTCCCCGAGAGCCAGATCAAGAGCCTCGCTCATAGCCTCAATAGCCTCGTTGTGCTTTTCTGCTCTCGTCAGAACCATTACGGTGCAATAGGTCCAGTGGAATCTGGATGTTGCAGGACTGATGCGGCTGCTACGGACACCAGGCAGGTTTGCGGCCTTCTCTTTCATGATACGCTCCTGGAAGAAAGGCAGAAGTTGAAGCTCTGTCAGGTCGTTCGACTGGCGATAGTGTTCCATCACAATCGAGAGGAGGCCATCGCCATTAAAGCTCGGCTTCAACTCGTAACATGAGCGAAGGACATCAATGGCATCCTCATGACGACCAGTGTTAAGATGCATGCTCACAAGCTTTTGTGCCAAGTCAGAATGAACATTTCCCGGCTTACACCAATTCATACGGTTCCGATGCAACCCTCGTCCACCCACAACGTGGCGGTTCATCAGTCTTCTCCAGATGCCGTCGGCGCAACACAGTGCTAAATCATCCTCGCCGAGCGCTGCGTACCGTTCAACTAGCTGCTGACCCCAAGAGCAGTCAAGGAGAAGGTTATGGTCGAAGTTCAAGAATGTATCCCAAGCGGCCGAATGCAAGCATAGTGCATCTCGTGGTGTAGACTTGCATCTGTCGACGACCGCTCGGGCACTTGCTAATACTTGACGGACGTGTGACAAGGGCCGTTCAGGGATGCGTGGAGGGTACGGGATGGGCTCTATATCAGCAGCCTGATTCAGCTGGGCCTTGAAAACCTGTCGTAGGATGAGCGAGCGCCGCTGCTCGAAGGCTTGGTAGAGCTGGCGACACGAAGATATAGCAGACCATAACTGTTGAAGGTTGCCAAGGTTGACCAGAATGTCGAAGTGAACGTCAGACGGCAAATCCTGGACAGCAGTCATGGTGTGACATCGAAAGGTGACCATTGTGAACAGTAAAGAAACTAGTGGGGGTGATATACATCCATATCGACCCGATTCGCGGGCGCCTGAATTTTGTTGTCGAACAGCCTCGGCCGAAGTGCAGCCGCTAGCGGACCAATGAAACGCTGGCGCGGTGCTTAAAATTGTGCTGCGGACGAAGAGATATGCCCTCTGCTCAACGTCTTGTGTTGTAGCTATGCGGCTCTTGTTCCAAAAAGTTCGTGGTTCGTGCGCGGATATTCCGGCGTTCGAACCAGATTCAATTCTTTGTTCCTCTCAAAAACGTGCCAACAAGCTTTATACTCCTGGCATCAGTCAAAACTGACCTTCAGTGTTGCCCTCGCCCATACTTTTGCTACCACTGCTTCCGCTCTGGATGGCTCCTAGGATACCATCCATATAGGGTGCACCGCTCCACTTTTGATGAGTGAGCACATCGACACCCAACGCCTTCTCGCGCTTCTGCACCAGGTTAGTATAAGCAAGCATACCCTCTTCCTTGAATTTTTGCGAGAGCTCGGTAGTGATCGTGGCTGTCGAATGAATACCAGCCAGAGAGACCAATTGCAGGATGAAGCCATGTTCGGCAATGTCCCAGATGAAGGACTTGAGTTTCTCCTCGGTGAAGCCGTGGCCCATCCAATTGAATGAGGGGCTCAAGTTGTAGACGAACATCTTGCCAGGAGCCTTTGCATGAACATCAGCCGCAAAGTCAGCCGCCTGTTGGACATGCGGATCGCCAGTTTCGACCCAAAGAAGGTCAGCATATGGTGCAAATTCTGCTGCTCTCTTTGCTGCTGCCTTCATTCCTGCTTTGTAGTGGTAGAAGCCTTCTCTTGTTCGAGGTACGTCGCAAGACCATTGGACTGGCTTGCTGGTGTACTGTCTGGCCAAGGTCCTCCGTTTAGTGATGGACATATTTGGGTCTGCTTTCACCTTCTTCATATACTCGGAAGGATCAACGTCATCAATCTTGAGTTGTGCTAGTGCCGCCTCGTCGAACGTCACGAGCTTGTGTTTCTTGACCCATTCGGCTTCAAAACTGTCAATTTCCGGGCCAGGCGCGCCGTTGAGCTCCATTCCTTGTAGAACTTCGGCAAGCGGCTCGGTGTTCTCCGTCACACCAAGAATGAACTCATGGTCTCGGACATCGATCGCACTGCTCAGGAGCTTACCACTTTCCGAGTCTGTTCTTGCGATGACCAGGTTCTCGCAGCCCATCATATCCCATTGAAATCGTGCAGCCACAAGGCGGTTAATATGCTCACCTACTGGCACAAGCACTTTGCCAGCCAGATGCCCACATTTCTTACCTCCATGGAGCTGATCTTCGAAATGTACTGCAGCCGCACCGTTCTCAGCAAACAGCTTAGCAAGCTTGATAACTGCTGATAGGCCACCATGACCCGTGTCACCGTCCGCAATGATAGGTCTCATGTAGTCAACGTAAGGTGTCTTGGCTCGTTCCTCCGAGGTCATCTTCCGTCTTATGTCGAAGTTCTTCCTGTCGTGATGCTGCTGAGCTTTGAACAAGCGTTGGACCTGGTTGGGGACGGTGTTGTACGGGTAGTCGCCGAAGTCGGGCGCAACCTCATTCGTCGCAGTCAGTACCGCCGAGCACGCCCATCCTGAGATGTAGAGCACCTCTTGATTAGGTGCCTGCTGTGTCATCTGAACTGGGTCTATGGCGCCCATTGTGTGGACCGGCTTGCCTTCTGCTTGGCGTTGCTTCAGGATGTTGAAGAGCTTCCTTGCCATGAGAGAGCTGGGATAATTTTGCTGCAGGGTTCCACGCTTGCTCACAACGTCCTCAGCCGTATATGGCCGCTTTATGCCCTCATAGCGTGGGGATGACCACCATTGTCTCACTTCCTCGACCTGCTGGTTGAAAAGTTGATCCTCCGCTGCTCCTGCCTTTTCTGCTTCCGGCAATAACTGAAACGGGTCTGAGGCCAAAGCTGTCGAGACCGGGGGCTGGACTGAGGCTAGCTGACTTGACATGCGTACAGATGTTCTAATGGCAGCTGTGCTAGTGGATCGTATGATTCTTGCTTGCCGACCCAGCTTGGGCAGCGATTGTGGTATCCTTCGCAGCATGCTGGTGTGTGAATGAGTTTATGCTGTAAGCATACCCTGTCTCTAACTGGAGTGGACTTTGTATCAGACGGTCCAAAGCTAACGCTTCTACAGAACACAATGGATCGAGATAGTGCAAGTATTGGTAATGCATAGGGCTTATGAGATGGAAAACGGTTGCCATAGTATGAAGCTCCGGATAGTTCCGATGACGTTGAACATTGCGGTTGGATAAAGCTCGGGTCAGTCAAGTCCTTTCTGTAGAGCCTCGGCCTACAATTGTGGAACCAGCCGCACAACCACCCACCTTCCTGCATGTCGAAAACGAATTGGCCGAAAAGCCCAAGCTTGCCTGATTGCTTCCTGTGAGCTCACGGCTAATGACGCTCAAAATTCTCGAGCTGAAATCTTTTTGTTTACTACACGTCTTTCTTATCAGCAGCTTCTCCTTCAGCGTCGCAGCAACGGCAACCACGCTTGTTGGCCTCTGCCCCGCACGACCGTCCAGTTCACCAACATGGCAACCCCCAGAGCGAGCAGTCAGGCTCTGAGAGCTCTGAGGAGCTCGAAGCCATGCCTGCGACGCACATATGCATCTTCTGCTGAGCCAGACCTCAAGGCCACGCTCAGGGAGGCCATTCCAGCTAAAAGAGAGCTGGTCAAGCAGGTCAAGAGCCACGCCGACAAAAAGGTTGGCGAGATCACTGTTGGTCAGGTCATTGGTGGTATGCGAACCATGAAATCTATGATCTGGGAGGGCAGTGTGCTGGATGCCGACGAGGGTATCAGATTCCATGGCAAAACCATTGCCGACTGTCAGCAAGAGCTACCCAAAGGCACATCAGGCACAGAGATGCTTCCCGAGTCGATGTTCTGGCTACTACTCACAGGCCAGGTCCCTTCCACAAACCAGGTCCGAGGCCTTACCAAGCAGCTGAACGAGCAGTCCGAGCTTCCAGACCACATTAAGAGCATGCTGAAATCCTTCGGCAAGGAAGTACATCCAATGACCCAGCTTGCCTGTGCTGTGGCCGCCCTAAACACAGAATCTGCCTTTGCTAGGAAGTACGCTGAGGGCATGAACAAGGCAGAATATTGGGAGCCAACCTTCGACGACAGCATCTCTCTCCTTGCCAAACTTCCACGAGTCGCTGGTGCCATCTTTGACAAGTCGTGCCTGGATATGCCCTTGGACATGGAACAGGATTGGGCCTACAACTTCGCCAAGCTACTGGGCAAGCCAGGAAAGGAGAATGAGGGCTTCCAGGACTTGCTCCGACTCTACTTGGCACTTCACGGTGACCACGAAGGAGGCAACGTTTCTGCCCATGCTACACATCTAGTCGGCTCGGCACTTTCCGACCCTTTCTTGTCTTACTCGGCCGGTCTCCTCGGTCTTGCTGGTCCACTCCATGGACTTGCAGCCCAGGAAGTGCTCAGATGGATCTTGCAGATGCAGTCTGTCATCGGTGAGGACTTCTCCGACCAGGACGTCAAGGACTACCTATGGTCTACCCTGAAGTCTGGCCGAGTCGTACCCGGCTATGGTCACGGTGTTCTTCGAAAGCCTGACCCACGTTTCAAGGCCCTGATCGACTTTGGCGATGCAAGACAAGATATTTCCAATAACCCAGTCTACAGGCTGGTCAAGAAGAACAGTGAAATTGCACCTGGTGTCTTGACAGAACACGGCAAGACCAAGAACCCGCATCCCAATGTTGACAGTGCATCCGGTGTGCTGTTCCATCACTATGGGTTCACAGATCCTCTGTATTACACAGTCACTTTCGGTGTCAGTCGAGGTCTTGGCCCCCTTGCACAGCTCATCTGGGACAGAGCGTTGGGTATGCCAATTGAGCGACCAAAGAGTGTCGACCTGGCCGGTCTGATGAAGCTTGTTCAGTAATTCCGGAAAAGCTGGCGTCAATATTGGATTGGCATATAATTGTCACGGCTGTTTTAGGAAGTGTACTGCGGGGTGCCACCGATAGCAATCGCATTGGTCAAAGATCACTCCTACCTTCCGAGCTTGTCTCTTTCCATTCACTCTGACCTCTCTTTCAGTTCTTTTCCCTGTGCACATAATTCACTCTTGATAGACAGTAGCTGTCCTAACAAAAGAGTCAAGATGCGCAAGATCGTTTGCTCTAGAAACCCGCATGGGTCTTGTCTGACGCGATTGCCTGGCGAGGTACAAAAGTGGCTGAACGATCTTGCATTTGTGTGAGGGCCGCCATAGTCATCCAACTTGGAATTCGCGTCTTTAGCTCCACCAAGATGGCCAGCGCACCATACACCCCGTTCTTCGTACCAGAGCAAATCCTGGCTACCTCCAACCAGCACAGCCAACCACAGTCCGAGCTTCTTCAGTTGCCAAACGAAATTCTCGTGACCATCGTGGAGAAGGTCGAGATACCACACTACCTGGTCGTCCTTGGCCTCACGTGCAAACGCATGGCTGCTTTTCTCCGGGATCGCAAGAATTACCTACCGCCATGGCGTGGCTACCAAGACAAAGAAGGTCTCTACCGACTGCTCGTTCAATCTCGCCAATTCAAGCCCAAACGCCTCTCCAGATCGGGTCGCTTTCTCGCCTGGTTCCTGAAGTCAGATGTGCCACTCCAACCGTATATTCCCCGAACCTTCCGCCTCTGTCGCGCCTGCTTCGTCTATCTGCCCCGGTCCACGGCTTATTGGCTAGAGAAAGGCTTCGCTAGTTATGTTGATCGCTTCGGTACGAGGAGTGGTTTCCTCGGCGACGACGACGGTTACGGTGTTGTTCTGTGTCCGGCGTGCGATGAGCACAAATATCGCGAGATCAGCAACCAAAGCGATTTCAACAGCCTGTCTCGAGCAGAGCGAGAAGATATGGGTCGCGGCTTTTGCCCTGAGTTGGAGAGGAGATTGTTGAAGCCTTGAGGTCGCGCAGGTGGACATCACGAGCAGCCAACTCGATTGCATCTTTGCGTCGTCCAGGCCCTGAGTGGGGTCAGATCGTCTTTCAGTCTCGCCGTGGAAAGTACGTCGAGCGAGATATGTCGGAGCTGCCAGGAAATGTCAAAGCTCGTCGCAGGAAGCACGTCCGCGCTCTAATGTGGTCACCTTCAACGTTGCCGAAAGCCTCAAATCGGGCACGCTTTCATAGCGCGCAGTCCGTGTTGAGAATGGCCAATACTGCATCTGGGAGCACCCCAGTACCTCAAGGTGCTGGAAGAAAGGCGATGGCGGAGGATGCAGCAACCATAGACAGAGATCTGACCAAGAATTAAAGATCAAGTCCATCCGAATCTCGCGTTCAATGTAATCCACACTCAAGTGACCCCATCAATCTTGTACTCTCGTCTGCCACTCTTCATTCGTCTTCTCGTACCGTCTTTCCACGCAACTCAACTCACTCCAACTCCTTCTTGAGCTCCTGCTCCAACGCCCCCAACCCATCAACCCACCCCTCCAACCTCTCATCCAACCTCTTCATCTCCTCCTTCCTCCTCGCATTCTCCTGCACCAACCTTTCCTTTTCCCCCACCAACTCCCTCCTCTCCGCCTCCATCCGCCTCCTCTCCTCCGCCTCCCACTCAATCCTCCTCCCCATCACCTCCTCCCCACCCAGCCCCTCCTGCCCCGGGAACAACGCCAAATACTCCTCCTCGTCCACTAGCGGCAGCTCCTGGAACGCATGGCTATAGTCCTCGCAGCTCGCGATCTCGCCCAGCAAATGCCGCTGCTCGTAGTACAGGTTCTGCAGCTGCAGGAGCAGCGCGTCGACTGTCTTGCGCGCGTCGGCGGTCTGGGCCTTTGTGGTGCGGGCTGTGTAGGCTGCGCGCCGGGTCTGGAGGCGCAGTTTGGAGAGGTGTGCTTGGAGTTGTTTTTGGTGGTGGGCGGCTTGGGAGTGGAGGGCGGTTGTTGGGGGGGAGGAGGCGTGGGTGGTGAGGAAGGTGAGGAGCGTGAGGGTTTGTTGCAGGGTTGCGTGGGCGGTTGTGAGGGTGGGAGTTAGGAGGGGGGAGGTTATGATTTGGTCGGTTGTCATTGTTGCGGTTTGGGTTGTGGTCTGGTTGGCTGGTGTGCGTGTGGTAGTGGCCTGGGAGGACAAGATTGATAGAGATAGGTACTCTGAGCGTCCCTGGGTCCTGATCCAGGCATGCAGGCATCGAGCTACTTCTGCACTAGTGGTTGCGTTGTTAGTGCCTGGTGTCGATCTCGAAAATGCGCCAGGAACAATTGAATTCTTGAGGGACGTGGAAGTCGCAGCCCATCTCGAATCTGCAGCCGAGCACTTACCGCACACTACGCAATGGCACCAGATAGAGGCGTAGAAGCGCAAGGCTCTGACACCACCCATGACAGCACAACCCTACCTACCTCACTCGATGGCCTCACCGTCACCAACGACACACCTAGCGACCTTCAGCCGCCAGACCCGAGCATAGATATAGCACCGCAATCACAGCCACCGTCGGCTTCGCAGTCCATCCCTCCCCACCTCTCCCACGACCCAGCAACAAACGCCAAACGCACAGACCCCTTCCAATTCGGCCAACGCTACCTCTCAGCCCAAGACGACGTCTTCGAATACAATGCCTGGGACCACGTCGAGCCTGACAACGACCACCTAGAATTCGCACAGGAACAGTACGCCAAACAGCGCGCCGCACCTGTAAGTGAATTCGACTACAGGAGATTTAACGAGCACCCGGAGAAATGGTGGGATTTGTTCTACAAGCAGAAGAGCGCTTCATTTTTCAAGGATCGGAAGTGGTTGGTTCAGGAATTTCCGGTGCTGGCTGATGTTACGAGACGGGATGCTGGGGAGAGGGTGGTGCTTGAGGTTGGTGCGGGCGCGGGGAACACGGCGTTTCCGATTATGAGGATGAATGAGAATGAGGGGCTGAGGGTTTGGGCGTTGGATTTCAGTAAGCGTGCGGTCGAGACAATGAGGGAGGCGGAGGATTATGCGGCCATTGCGGAGGGAAGGGATGGGAGGAAGGGAGAGATGCACGCGGAGGTTTGGGATGTTGCGGGGGATGAGTTGCCTGAAGGGATGGAAGAGGGCATGGCTGATGTGGTTATTATGATTTTCATTTTCTCTGCGCTGAGTCCGCAGCAGTGGGCCAGGGCTGTTAGGAATGTATGGAGGGTTCTGAAGCCTGGCGGTGAGGTGTTGTTTCGTGATTATGGAAGGGGTGATCTTGCGCAAGTGAGGTTCAAGGCTGGGAGATGGATGGAAGAAAATTTTTACGTTAGAGGTGATGGCACCAGGGTGTATTTCTTCGAGAAGGAGGAGCTCGAAGAAATATGGACTGGCGAGTATTGGTTGCACGACCAGGGCCGCCAGAGCCGGGACCAGCGTGAGATCCAGGAGCAGGGTCCGAAAGCTGGGGAGCAGAAAACGCAGGAGCCAAGCACGAGATGCGGAGATGAGGAAATACAAAAGACAAACCAGGAAGTCCAAGACGACGGTGTTGAGGAAGCCATGCCGCGCTTTGACGTCCTCAACTTAGACATAGATCGCCGATTGATCGTGAACCGGCAGCGGCGCATAAAGATGTACAGGTGTTGGCTGCAAGGACGATTCAAACGGCCAGAGAGCAGCCGAGGAGAGATACCCCAGCTTCTGCGAGCAACCAAATGACGAATTCCCGAAGTCTGAGCTGATCAGAGGAGCTTTAGGGGCTGGTAAGATTAGCCGTAGGGCAGCGAGATTGATGACGACGTGCGGTTCGACAGCAAGGAAAGTGGCGCATTTAGGCTCTTCCTCTGCCATGCCGCTCGACTTCTCGACCGACATCATGCTAGGCGTTTTCAACTGTCGTGACTGCGGCTTAAGCCTTTCGGCGTGTGACAATTGCGATCTCGAGTCGAACATGCACATTTGGAGACAACCAATTGTTGGGGACTGTGCGCAACGTGATGGGTGACGGAGAGGCTCGACCGAGGGCCTGGTCTGCATGGAGCGCGCTAAATGCGGCGCCATGCCGACAGCGATCCCTGTCAAAATCCGCATGTCGAGCTCGGTTGAGCAAGCAATCTGCGTCACTCGCAGGGTTTTCCTGTCTCCTCTGCCCAGCACCTCTTTCCTTGTCTTTCATATGTCCTTCAAGTTGCCACGATCGCAACCAACCCCACCAAAGTCGGTCATTACCTAGACACTCCCATACAGTCTCTTTTCCCTTTGCACCACACCACTGTCAAAGCCGCTTCTCAAGGGACAAAATAACGATTGGAAGCATCCTCGAGTACGTCAGAAGTCACTATACAGCCGTTGCTGCCACGCATTGTGCAACTCAATACGCCTGCTGCACGACAGTGACAGTAACCCCACAGCCATGACCACCAGCCATGGCTCTCTTACAGTCACTGAGCAGCCTATCGCGACCAGTCGGGACGTGAGCCCACTACTTACAGAAAGATCACAACTGTTGCGCCGAGGACGGAGGCACTCCTACGAACCAACCCACGTACGACAACAGAGCGTCTACGATCCGCAAGCCATTTTTATGAGGGTTGACCTCTTCTTGCATGAATTAAAAAAGCGATTCGACCGGTTAGAACAGTACAAGCAGGAGACATTGACTCACTTTGACGCCCAGCTGGAACGCGGATACCAGGCCCTGAGAGATGTCCGCGATTCATGTTCGCCCTACCAGTCAGGCGAACTGCTTTGGGGTGCTGCCAGACACCGAGCGAAGATTTTCGTGGAAACCTTGGAAACAGGATATAACGATGTAATGCCTACACGAGAAACACTGGACGAGAAAGCACACGCGAGCATGAAATTGATGGAATCATATTTGACCGAGTTGGAGGCCAGGGCGCATTTGCGGAAGAACGACTTCCTAGACTCGGGCTGGAAGAGAATGGATGACTCAATTAACGCTACTCTGGACCTTTTCGAAGAAGGCTACGACAAGGCGAAACGAGCCAAGGGTTTGCTCGCCGACTCGATATCCCACGCTCTTCAACGCGCCTCCGAGTCGCGATTGATTACCTACGAGGACCTACCTATACCTTGGCGTGTCAACCCTTACATCACACGAGGCTACCGCTTCACAGAATCCAAGTTCGAATGCGTCACCTCCATGTTTCAGCCATCTAACGAAACGGTCAATATCTGGTCCCACGCTCTGGGTCTCATTATAGTCCTGGCCATTGCCTTCTACTTTTACCCACTGACCAATACCTTCGGCTCTTCCACCAACATGGATATCCTGATTGCCGGCTGCTTTTTTGCCGCAGCTTGCAAGTGCCTCATCTGCTCAACAATGTGGCACACCATGAACGGCATTGCAGACAAGTGTCTTATGGAACGCTTCGCCTGCGTCGACTATACAGGCATATCTTTTCTGGTCTCCGCCTCCATCCTTACGACTGAGTGGACGGCCTTTTACTGCGAGCCAGTTTCGCGAGCAGTCTACATGTCCCTCACCGCAGTCCTTGGCATTGCCGGCACCATCTTGCCGTGGAAGGAAAGCTTTAACAGGGCAGACATGGTATGGGCACGAGTCGCATTCTATGTGTCGTTGACAGCGACTGGGTTCGCCCCTGTCGTGCAGCTCAACCTGACTCGGGGTATCGAATGGACCTTCTACTTCTACGCGCCTATCACCAAGAGCGTGTGCGTTTACCTGGTCGGCGCCGTCATCTATGCTAGTCACATTCCTGAAAAGTGGTGGCCGGGTCTATTCGATTATGCTGGCGGCAGTCACAACCTCTGGCATCTGGCTGTGCTTGGAGGCATCCTTTTCCATTATATGGCGATGATGGAGTTGTATCAAGGTGCGTTCAAGAGAGCAGGTGAGTGTGGCTGTTCAATCCGATAGTTCTACACAAGAAGCATAGCTTGAGCGTATTGTGTAAACAGCGATGAGCAATGAGCATTTTCACTGAACACCTTCAACGAACACTTTCGCGTTTGCATTCAGTTCTTGCCGCAGATCACCGTATCAGCTGCACTTCCACTTTTGGTTTTTGTGAAGATAGTGTCACTTGAAGTTGGTTTGTGCCAAAGGACACGAGGTTAAGTATCCTTCGCACATTCTACCCGCACCTTCTCTCTCTCTTCTTACCATAACACACATTGTGAGCACTCTCGCTGCATCGACTTTGCTCTTCGTTCTTACCACTATCTCCTGCCCTAAGGACACATCATGGCACAGTCAAGCTCTCAGATCGGAGAAAATGCTACACCCACCAGCCCAGCTCAAGACGAAGCTTTACAGACAGCCCCAAAAATGCCTTTACGAGTATCTGAGTGAGTCAAAGACCCCGATATCGGCTGTGGTGTTTGCTAACCACGAAAAGCTACGCACGAAAAGAGATTATCACCGTCTTAGTTAGCGAAGAGAGAACGCCGTACGTCCTTCACAAAGACCTTTTGAGGGACAGATCACCTTACTTCGCTACTCGTCTCAAAGATTGTTGGGACGGTAAACAAGTCGAGATTGAGCTGGTTGATGTTTCGACCGAAGCCCTCGAGGTTGTTATCGACTGGATGTACTATGACGTGGTACCAGATTATGTCTCTATGAAATCACGCCTCAGAGGCCCGAACTCGGGCTTTCTGCCAGAGGTGTACCATGCTGCTGACCTACTCATGATGGCGAAACTACAGAATCAGCTTGTTGACACATGGCTGGACTATGCGAAACAGTCGCGCCGCGCCTGGGCTCTGAGTGGCGTCGGGTATGCGCATGCTCATGGAATAACACACACACCTCTCTATGAGCTGATTCTGAAGAGCTGCGTGAAAAGGTTGATGAATAAGCCCTTCGCAAGCAATAAGTTCGATGAGAATGTGGCAGCGATCGAAGAGCACCCACAAGCAGTCCTTGACGTGCTGCGGGCAATCAACAGATATCAGCATGAACGATGGCCCGAGCCTTACGAAGGTGACTGGTGTGAGTTCCACATCCATCTGGAGGGTGAGACATGCGACTCACAACCATCCTCTCCTAACAAGGGAATCAAGCTATCCTCCTGGAGTACTCCGACTCAGGTAGACTTCGGGCGTCCATGAAGGGTAGCGTCCCGTGGTGGACTGCAATCTTTGACTAGGACTACTACTACGAAGATACAAAACACCACACCTGGATGGAAGCTTACAGCCTTGCCCAGATTTTGGTTTTCACCACACAAACGATCGTGCCTACTTATGCAAAAGCATAGCATGGCAACACAAACATACGGCACCTACACATGGATACTGTCCCGTGCACGACCTCAAACTCACATCTGGTTAGACGGGTTGTGCTACGTCTGAGGCACCGCTGGTGTCTCGAGCTACATCCGACCTACCTTCGACCTCTAAGCACTGGCCAAGTGCTCCTACTGCCGAGCGCCTGCTTGATATCTGCTTCTGGGTATACTATGGCCAGATGGGCCATGACTTTTCGCAATTGGCTTTCGTTCTCTTCTACGAGCTGCGGTCCCATTATCGATCTGAGTTCCCATCCGCCGTTGGACAAAAACACTTCTATGTTGCGGTTATGAAGTGGCGCTGTAACGAGCGAGAATATCTGAAGCATCGGACCTCACGCACAAGCTTGCTAGGGAAAGGAGGACCACAGATATTGGGAGCATATGTGCTGGACGAATCGGTCCTACGAAGCGCTTCGTGGCCGACGTGACTATGAAGCTGTGTTTGATATAGCAATGCAAAGTCGTCGTGAGCTTTGGTATTAATTCTTGCTTTCGAACTCGATCATGGTCAGATTTCACTGTGTTACTTCTTTCATGTCGTTGTTTCAGATAGGGTCGCTCTTAGGGACTACCGACATGTGATCGTACGTTTCTTGTTGAGTAATTGGGACAATAGCATCTTTTTCTAGGAATCTGAGACAGTCGAGAGCAATTGTTTTAGGTGATCTCAAGTTTGCCGAGTTGAAGTGGCATAGTCACGTGATTCAAGGAGTAGGAATTTGAGCTTCGTCCGCGCGCAGCTGCACATGAACCCTCAACTTGACATGCGGTTGGCTCGGCGCCATGCTGCATCTTGTTGCTCTCACGTTGATTGGCTAAAGCTCATGCTTGGCATTTGACTTATTTCTGAGGTGGAGCAGTAGCGTAAACTTGAGCCTGGACACCTCGCTTATTAGCAGATGAAAAAGCGATTTTTTGGCATCGCGGGATACGTTCTGGCTGCTGTTGATATTATTGTAAGATCCCCGTCCATCAGCCCTCAATAAAAATTCGACAATCGAAGGAATGCCGCGAGGTGGTGATAAAGTTGAAGAGCAATCAGTAGCCCCACTGAGCCACTAACGCCAATGGTGCAAATGCCAAGCACATCACTATTGGCTGTCATAATAATTCAGGGCTAGATGAGTGCTGAGATCTGGCGCTGTACCTTCGCAAGCTGGTACACGTCATCCACGCGAGTTCATCGATCACCACAATACCCACTGACTGCACACCACCAACACATCATCATCATCACTTTGCAAACCGGGCTTCCTACGATGTAGAAAAGATGTCAGTATGTGTGTTAACAACATGCAGAAAATTAAAAGATGCAAAACAAGGTAGTAACGCCGCATCCTCAACGCCAAAGCGCGCGGTCGCGTCGTCGTCGGGAAACAAAACGAAAAACCTCGTGCACGGTGAGAGAAAGTATTGTACAAGCCCCTCGGACATGATCAGTCCAAAGTGCGGGGTAGGAACCAACAGAAAGTTGCAACACCACGAAATAATTGTGCAGTCTCGCAGAGTTGGCGACCCGAAGTGGCCCTTGGGAGCATGGAGCGAGAAGAACGTACCAGGATCCACGATAGATCATTTCGACTCCAAGACTTAATCAAAGTGCCCTAAAGTGTTGTCGACGGCAGCAGCGACTGCCATGAAGCGCTGCTTAGGCGACACTGTGCCTGCAACATAGGCACCTCGGTGGGCGCTCTCGAGCTGAAAGTACTCCATCATACGGGAACGATATTTTGATTGAGGTGCAGCCGTGACTAACAAATCGTCAGCCCAAACAAGCAGCTCCAAGGCACTCGACAGCAATAAAGACATGCAGCGACGAGGCCAATGTTTTGCACATTGAGTTGCGACGGTAATAGACCGGCAGGAGATGCTGGTGGCTTACCGGCAGTAGGTACGTTGTCGGCTGACGAAGACATGTCCGCAGGACTATGTTCAAGTGCTTGATCTTCTCTAGCAGCAACACGAAGATGTCACAGTGGTAATGACTTGCAAGAGGGTAAGGTCGAAGTTGTTGCAGGAAGCAACAGAGTGGTCTGGCACAAGGAGTGGGAAGATCGAAATATATAGCTGCCCTAATCCCCAGCACCAGAAGCAATAGCATGCAGGGCAAGTCGAGTAGGAGAAGAATGAAGGCAAGACAGGACGGGCTACTGGTCGATGTCCATTCAGAGTCAATTCACTGACCATGGACCATGCAGAGTGCTTCATGGTCCCCAAAATGAAGCAACACCAATGCATGGGTCTAAGTTCCTGTAACGATACCGTCCAGCATGTTCATTACCATACCGGTACTCTTGGGTGTCTCGCATTGGCACTTTGGCGATGGAGGGCATTCAGTGGCCCGAAGGCGGGAACAACAACCTGTATCTCTGAGCCGGGGCAGACCGGCCAATCAGACATCAAGAATTGTGAGGCAACATTTTCGAGCGGACGCCACTTCGTGACATCCCGCTCTAGCTTCATGCCAAGACAATAAACGCAGAGTCGAGGAGGTCTCGTATCTAATTCCAAGCATACATGCAGTTCTTCAAGAAGCCCTGCCGACGCCCGAGACAGATAGCTTCTTGCTCGAGTCTTCAGAAAATTCACACGTTGAGTTTCAACGGCTAGAAGCCAGCGACGAGAAGCTCACCAACACTGGAACCCATATCGTAGGCGCAGCGCACGTTATGCGCGTGATCACAACTAGAGGGAAGTGTCTGCAGAAAACTGTTCCTTATTTAATTGTCCTCGCGTCGCAGCAGCCCTCGTGGGAGCGTCGTAGAGAAGGCAGAGTGCAGCACCCTTAACAACGCCTAAGGCTCGATGTACGATGGTGGGTTCAGTTAAAACACCGTGTCGGGCATGCTGTATTATCGTCACGTATCTGTAATGGTACTGGATACATTTCATGCACTTCGTTAGCATCGTGCATACTGTAATGACCTTGTCACATATAATGTCAGACCAATCAGTCCAGGTAGAGCGCGTGCATACATGCTGTAGACCCTAGCTCGGGAGCACGCAGCTATTCAGAGTGCGCAAGTAGGATTATGCTTCTGCATGGTCCTGGAAGGCTAGGAGATATTTCCAAGATGTCATCAGCTGATCAGTTATGTGAGTTGATGTTCGATGGCGCATTGCGTCCCCGTTGAACAAGGGTACTTCAACATCCGCAGTGACCCGTCAGCTTTATGAATAGCTAGAAGTGGGGCACAGAAGCCCGCCGCCAGCTTTTCGAACGTGGGCGATGCAAACTTTCGGGTAGGTGAGGTACCCTATGCAAGGGTTTGTTACCCCGTATATGACGTTGCCGCTCTGGGGTGTGGGTACGGACTCGCATGTATGTAAACTTAGCACGACAGCCCTGCGTCCAGAGCGATTGCCGAGTGTATATGTAGTATCACAAGGTAACAGGTATTATCGTGGTACGTGGCTAGCTAGGTATGTACTGTAAAGACAGAAGATGTAAATAAGTGGCCAAGTGGCCCCGAGGCCGCGCTTACCGTACAGATGTCACACCTGCGACACAACTGATCCAGTATTCCGAAGGCACAGCCTAACTTTCAGGAATTAAGTATTGCTGCCCCACGCGAGAGTACGAGCTCAAGGTGCCGGTTTTCCCTTGCTTACCTGTTGTCCGGACCTTCGTCCGAACCAGCATTACACGTACATTCTTTATGCCGCATCCCTTCCCAACATAGCTCTTTGGCGAAGATTGCTTACCTACTGTTGTCCGACTTTCGAGACAGCCTTGTTTTCGCGCATGAAAGGCGGCTGGTGCAGAAGATGGCGTATGATGCTAACAACCAGCTCGGTTCGGCTCAGTCAACCGCAAATTGGGTCTCCCACACGCACCGTGCATACGCACTTGGTGCGCTAGAATAACACCAGTGTCGCTTGTCGATACGCCCGCTCGCTGTTGTGAGAGCGATGTTCGAGACTCTATTCGCTCCGATACATGGCAAACAGTATCCCTTTCCGCTGCCTGTGAACTTAATTGAACCCTGCACAGGATCTGACGAAGCTTGACCAACAGCGTGGAGAGCCATGGCAAATCGACATCTAGTTCTTCTCAGTTGGTCAGAACAGGAGAGCTACGCATGATCTGAAGAAGTCCATTGAGTTGAGCTGATTCTCCAGTGCGCGAGATTGGACGCATGAATATACGTACAGGACAAGGCTCACACACGAAAAAGACCTTGCACATACTCAATGTTGGGAGAATTCACTGCCCGCTCGAAGTGCTCAATGCCCTCGTTAGCGCTAGCTCACCTTGACTTTCCGGCCCTTGGGGACCGCCGAACCTGCCCAGAAATCCTATAGGTCAATCAATCTGTTTGTTCAATGGCGGAAGATTTCACACAACTTCGACCGTATAGCACTGACTGCCCATCGTAACAAAGACACGGCACGGCTTGCCATACATGATCCGCCGGTCGATATGTTCCATAGGGCCCCAACCCTGAAGAAGTCCTACAAGTAGTGCCTCCAGTTGCCTGTATTTCCTGATCATCGCAGTACTAGGTCAGCTATGCCGACTAGGAGTCCAATGAACTAGCTTCCTCCAAAAGTCCTGCTTCCTTGGGCTTGCTCCCGATAGCCACTTTCTGGGTCGTTGATGCGCTCTCCGGCATTTCTAGATCGTGACGCGGAGCGTTCTGGATGCTGTCGAAGAGATGCGGCACTTCTGCGTAGTCCATCATTTTTCGTATGGGCTCCAGGTCAAGATCTGTCAAGTCCTGTTTGCGTTGTGCTACAAGCTCACTGAACACAATTAGTGCCTGTTGGCAGAATTTGAGCCGTCGTTCCCGCTAGGCGTCGATCTCATGATATATGAAACTTGGGGGTTCAAACGTCTCTATTTCTGAGAGGAGCTGTCGAGACTGGCGGTCGTCTAATGGCAAGTGGTGGAGGCTGGCATACGGGTTTCCAGGAAAGGCACACTCCACGATGCGAGACGGCTTGGAGCGACGCAGGGTTAGTCGACGATCATGGTGATCCACATAAGAGGAGTTCACCGGCAGTAAGACTGGAGGTGCGAGGAACGCCTCGAACATTAAAGTGTGCTCCAGCCCACGTCCCTGGTCGTCCATAGTGAAGAAAGGAACAAATTGGACATCCCAGCCCAACTCCCGCTTGTTCCAGGTCAGTAGGATCGTTATGTGCATCAATTCTGGCGAAGGCAAGCCCATAGAGTTGAACCAGCGCCATGTTTCCTTTCGTGCTGTACACCTTTGGCAGTTCATAGAATCCATACCGTCATCATCATAGAGAAAACGACACTTGTGCGGGGAGGCGAGTCTACACACAAAGCAGGTCCACAAAGTAGTCCTTTCCAGCTTGAGTCTGGAGCTCTGCTGTTTCAGCAGATATCGTGTCCAAATAAGATGGTTCGTCACTCCGGACGATACCACCGACAACAAGTCAGTCGCCATGGTGGGTAAGGGATTAAGAAGGGGGTTGGCCCAGATGACATGTATCAGCGCACATGCGAGCTGGAGCTGTCCACTATCCAGTCTTGCCCAGTCGAGAAAGCTCGCTACGTTCAAGTGGCCTAAGAGCCACATGTACTTGACGTTCTGTGCTATAGACAGTTCTGGAGAAGTCACTGCGACTTAAACCAGGGGGCCCCCAGAGGTCCTGCGAGGATTATGTCCATGGGTTGGCCCTGTGATAAGGGGAGTTCAATGGTCAGATCAAGAAGCCTATCGACGGTTTGGTATAGCCTACTACGCAAGTGGATGTTCTCTTCTAGCTTTGGCAAGAACATTTTGATTGTCGGCCAAGGATCAAACCCCCTAAATCCCGGCCTGTAATCATCAGGGAGGTGCTGACTATCGAAGCACAACAAGCTGCCGTGAGCTTTGCACAAAGCAAGTAGCACTTCGACTTGCGAAACCTGGTACTGCATCAGGAACCTATGGCCAGCAGAAGAACTGGTAAGGAAATCAATAGCGGTCTTGTGCACAAATTGTGGGCGGGTGGTCAAAGAAATGGCCAAGTTGTGAAGATTGTGGTCAGAGCATATGGTGTTGTAAGCACCATATGTCTCATAAAGATCTGCCCACCGGAAGCTGGAATCGCCCCGGCCATCCGGAGAAAGTGAATCTGTTGATGCCGAGGTAAAGTGGATCAAACCTGCACAGCTGATCAACATCTTGCTCTTGATGTTTTGAGCACGGCGGTCCATTTGTGCCAGAGCCGCCTCATCTATGGCGAGGAGGCCAGGAGCCGTAGGCTCTTCAAGAGCAATTGCAGACGTGAACACTGTATACAGACTTAGTCGCACGTACTCTACCGGCCAGGCAAGACATTCCCAAACGATACGGAGGTAAGGTGTCGGATTTGTCTAGCGGTATTCGTCTATGGCCTGGCGCTCGATCAAGTGTTCGTACAGATCGAGCATGTCAGTCGGGCAATGTTGCAGTCGACTCGCAAGCTCCTCATCGCTCGCAAATGCTGAAGCGCGCCTTATGTCCAAGGTCACAAGGCCAGCCCACAGAAAGACACCCCGTGCCATGCTCACGATGGTTTCGATCAGGTGCGCAGCTGGAGTCGTTAACAAGTTCCGCCTGCAGAAGTCTCTGATGTCCCTCGCGTTGACGTGGTGTAACTCCATGGATGGGAGGCCTTGCAAGCCATTTAGGAATGGCTCATCAGGACGGCTAGTGCAACACAGCTTGAGACCCAAATTTACCAGCTCATCTAGCAAACTGAGTAGCTTATTGTGATCTTCGGTACATTCATCCAAGCCGTCAAGCAGGCAAAAGAACCTTCGGGACGATTTCGGTACAAGGTACCGCAAGAATTCTTTCAAGTCACGAGTTGTCCAAGTGGGTAAGTCAGCAGCCGCCAGACGAGACCTCACGCTCCGTGGAGCTGAACTGTCTTTGACGAGGTCATGGAGTAGTTCCCGATCGTTTTGACTCAAGATCTGGTAGCACAATGCTCGCAATAGCCCAGGAAAGGAATTTTGAAGTTTCGTCGAATCTCTAGAGGAGTAGAAGAAGAATTTTAGCAGCTGAACTGATCTCGGTGATGCTGGATCTGCAATGAGCTTCTGGTGGTGCTCTTGTAATTGTTCATCAAGGAAGTCCATCAAAGTTGACTTTCCGGTGCCAGGGAGGCCTCGGATCCAGAATATTCCGTCACCGTGCTCGCACCACTCAAGAAAGCCATGGTCTTCACCCGGGGTCAAGATCCATTGACAGGTCAATCCAAAGTCATCAACAAGACTAGCAACGTCGTGTTGCCTCACGTTCATTTCTCCGAAACGCAGACTCTCCAGTAGTCTCTGCCCTTGTGCTACCACGTCGTCAGATTGTCCCGAATCTCCAAAGTATATGTTGCCTGCAGCACTGTATGTGTTACCTGCCAAGACATCGCGTCCAGCCCGGAAGCTCCCGCTGAATTCTGATGTGTAATGAGGATTCGTGGACGACATGGTGTCGACGTCGGGCTCGCATTAATCTATATCATTACCATAATTCGTCACACTTCACTGTAGCGAAGGGCATAGCTTGTAACGCTACTGCGCCTTGCGTACCACAAAGCCTCGGCTGCATTCACGTTCATCTGCCAGATGCGTAGTCGATGCAACCTGCCAGCCTGATAGATAGCTAGCTATCTAGAGTTGTTTCGAAAGTACAGTCGCGCTCTCGCCGGGTGACCGTAGCCGCTAAACCTGCCGAATCCTGTACGCGGGGCCGGCACCTGACTAGTCGTGCTTGCTTTTCCGTCTGAGCTCACAACATAGCTTGCCGACCACACTGAGATCGCAATTTCTGGTTTAGCTTCTCACCACGCTCGAGGAAGTCCTTGCGGCCCATCCTATAGCTAAGCTGGTGCATGCCATGCTCAAGAGCCGATTATCTAATCGCTAACACCCTATGCACTTGAGCACCATCGTGATCGTGCTGAACCTTATCGCATCTACATTAGCCTGGGCAACGAGCTTTAGCTCACAAATGTTATTATGTCGATCGTAACGGCACATTGCCATCTTGCTGGCCTTCCGGAACCTGCATATGATCCTTGCAATAAGTACTACAGAGTATGCCGATGATGAGGCCACTACGCGGACGATGCACGCTACTGAGCGCTACACGCAAGGTCGACATCCCAGGCAGACCAGAGTACAAGGGGCTTGGTGCTGAATATCAACGATTGAAACAACAACTCGTGGTCGCAACGAGGGTCGGTCCTTAGCATGAAAGTAATTACAATTGCCAGCAAAACTCAAGATTCCTGAAAGACTTCCTCGTGGTTGAGGAGACCAGGCTGCCACGAACTATGGCCTGAGTACACGTTCATCGCTCTTCAACGTGATGGCGCACAGCAATCACACAATTGAAGGTCATGAATAGGATAGCATGGCCTTCCAGAGCCACCCGGCTCGCCTGTCTGCCTGAGGTAAACATCCCTATCATCCATCAAAACCAGTGTGCCCTTTACTTCCGTCTTGTTCCCAGCCCTGGCGTCATCGAAGTGTGCCATTGCCTCATCCATGGCCTTGTTAAGGTACTCGGTTCTGTCCTTCTCCTTGACTAGAGCTGGGACATGGGGTGCATGCTGAGCAGATTCGAGGCGGAAGTCCTCCATCATGCACGAGCGGTATCGCGGTTGAGGTGCTGCAAGGTCCAATCAGCATTAGCAACGACGGTGAAGTGCAACGAGGTGCCTTGTCACAAGGCTGGAGCATACCGGCGGCACAAGTGACTTTAGCGGTTGATGCCATGTTGGTTGCGGCTAGTGGTTTTCTATTACACAGGAGAGTAAGGATGCTTTGAGTGTGATATGTAGAAGAGGCTGCGATGGATTTGAGGAGTAGTACCTGGATGGAAGAGAAGTGTGAAGAAGAGGAAGCGGACTGTCTAGTCCGAAGATGGAAACGCCAGGAAGATATAGAGCTCAGCAGCGGCCCAAGAAGGGCAGTCTGCAAGGCAGGGCGCTGCAGAGGCTTGTATGGCCCGCACATGGTGCTGCACTTCGCTCACAAACATGGGACAGACTGCTGGTCAAAAGGCCGGGACCATGATAGGGTAGCAGGACCCCATTGGTGAGCGGGAGAAGTAGATTGGAAGGAAGCCTATGATGTCCATCGTTTTAATGGCCGGTCCCGAATCGTGAGCGTGACAGCACGAACTCCCGGCATGGAAATGTGTAATGAGTCGTAGGACTGGTGAGCTTCACCATGGTCATTGTATGTGTGGGGACTGTGATCTGTTCAAGTTGTGGTGAAATCGACGCGATTGGTTCATTGCTCCACTCCGGTAGGACAAATAGGACAATCGGGGTTCCATTGGTTGTAGGGAGATCTGGAGCTCCATCTCAGCTATAATGGCTAGCCGCATACATCCTAGTGTTTGTTCTACTGATCACCTAAACACTACAGCATACCATACCAGCCTATATCAGTACTAGCCTCGCACCGCAGCAGGCTCAGAATTCTTTCGTTCCCTTCTCTCCATGTACCGGGTAATCAAGACCTACTCTTTATGATGTGCGGCCACGCAGTATGCCGCACGCCTTCCTTCTAGCCTGATTTGCTGCCTCATCGTATTATGGCTGAGCTTGTGGTGTTTCGTTAGCATCCCGAACATGACTGTAGCTGCGATTACATAAGACTTTCGGCAGGTCATGGCTCACATGCAGATACACGAAAAAGTTAACAGGAGATGGAAGTCATCAAATTCATGGACATTGAAGCATTCTATCGAATGCCAGTCTTTTCCAAAAGAGTGTAGTCGACCTCTTGCGCATTTCTCCGTGTAGAAATCTGAAAAGGAGCGTCTCGCCTGAATCGTCATACCAAGGTGTGTCTAAAATGTGTGTCTCGGGAATTGAATGTTGGCGGTATCTCCTTCCTCACCTACCGTGCTGTTCCCCTGACCTATAGTCAAAATGGGCTGCAGCTATCGGATGTCTGAAGTATCCGGCTTTCTTCGTGTTGACTCGGAGTAACATTGATGTCCCATTTCAGTATCCAAGTAGTGCGCTCGCACCAGGCTCGCTTGAGATATAGATAGCCTCATGTGTGTCCTTGAAGCCATTGAAGCGAGTTGCAGAGCACTTGGTATAGGCACCCATGTTTTCAAAGAACAGCCAGTCACCAATGTCGAGGGTGCCAGGTAGGTAGCAATGCTCCGAGATAACGTCGATCCCGTCACACGTAGGTCCCCAAATGCTATACTCGACCAACTTGTCTTGGTCAGCTGCACGGTTGGAGTGAAGAACCTGAGCAGTGGGGTGCTGATGGTCGAAGATGATATTGCTAAAGTTTCCGTAGACACCGTCGTTCAGGTAGAGCATATAGGACTTCTCGGATGTGCTGGCCGCACTAACATCGCTGCCATAAGAATCGCTCGATCGTGGCGTGCTCGGCAAGGAGCTGACATCACGTCGCGCAATGATGTTGGTTGCGAGAGTGAATGCGTTGGCGGTGTAGTAGCGTCCGGGCTCGGCAATGACACGGACATGTGGCGGGAAGTGGTCCACGAGAGCATCGTTGAGTTTGGCTGCAAAGACCTCGAAGGTCTCATCGGTGAAGCCTCCTCCTACATCGAGGAGTTTGAGGTCGTAGCCATTTGTTGCAGCCTGATCGAACACCCATTTGGCGTCTGTGACTGCTTTGGTGAAAGCGCTTGGGTCGGCTGCGCCAGATCCGACATGGAAAGAAACCCCAACGACGTTCAGATCGAGCTCTTTGGCGAGACGAAGCAGGTCAGCGGCAGTCTCCAAGTCTGCGCCGAACTTGGTGCTAAGTCGGCACAAGCTGGCTGAATCGTCAGTCAAGATGCGAAGAACAATCTCGGCATTCGGGTAGCAGCTCCTGATCTTGTAAAGTTCATCGGCATTGTCGAACGTCATCTGAGAGACGCCGACATTGGCAGCGTGTCGAAGGTATGACTTGGTCTTGCAAGGCTGGGCATAGATGATGCGGCTAGGATCCACGCCAAGACCGAGGACCTGATCAATCTCCGTCTTGGACGCACAATCGAAGCCTGAGCCAAGAGCTGCCAGCAATTTGATAACTTCCTCGTCGGGGTTGCACTTCACAGCATAGAAAGGCTTGACGCGTGGCAAATTTGTCTTCCAGCGCATGTGCTGACGGTAGACCTCACCAAGGTCGGCCACGTAGAATGCATTTTCTTCGTCCGGGTCGCAGGCATCCGTATCAATTCGAGAGGCTCGTTCCAGCAGAATCTGCTTGACTATTTCCTTCGGTGCAAGACCAGTGTTTGCATAGATAGATTTTCCATCGCCATGATTGCTGACAAGAAGATTATTCTTATCGTAATTTTCGATAATGGTGTCTTCTGGGTTCAGTAGGATAGCAGATGGTGCCATAACCATTCAGAAATGGTCAGGGAGAATTAGTTGGGTAAAATTGGTGGGTGGTGTTAGGGAGGTCTTGTTGACTCCGCTCCTAACAAGCGTGGACTTTGCCTCAGCGACTCTTCCCCCAGTGAGGAGGGAAGAACCCAAAGATGAGTCCTATGCGGCAGCTGAACTTGTGGTGGACACTCTAGAGTGTTATTGAACTCGAATCTCAACAACAGCGTTGCTTCCGAGTGGCAGACCAGTCGGGGGTGGTAATGTATTAAGGATGTGTCTGTGTTTGAGAGCAGATGCAGTTTGAAAACGCAGTGCGAATGATGTGGCTGCCGTGATGCGAGTGCCTTTGGACTTTGCCTCCAAAGGCTGTACTTTTCCTGGGTGATATAGGCTCGTTTGAGCGATAATTTTGTGGTTGAAGACGACGAAGGCAATGGCGGTGCGGACGGCGAGCTATTTATTGTAACAGCAATTGTCGTGTGGTAATGTCGGTCAGGTCGATTTGTGGGGTCATCGAGCTCAACTTTTTTCCAGGCTCGAAATTTCGCTGACGCTGCGCAAAGTGGAGCACGGAGTGCATTAGCCACATCTGATTCGAGTCATCCGCAACTCAGCCGCCGCTAGATTGGCCTCGCCAGGTAACGCAGCCAGCGACATGACGCACATTCTGACGGCAAAATCAACGGCAGCCAAGATATGCACAAGGCTGGCGATGTTCATCCGAGGCATCTCGTTTGCTGATTAGCTGTCGAGCATGGTGGCAAAGGATGTCGATCGTCAGTCACCTGCTTTGTAGACAAATGATTCGATTTGGGGGGCGTTGGTGTCGTAGTCAGTCATGATGTGTGGAAGTTTGATTGTCCCTTCCTCAACTACTCGAAGCTCATTCTTTTGCATGTGTTCGAAGAAAACATCGTCGGCATCGTGACGACGTTTGAAGGCAACGAAAACGAGGAGGTTTGGATTGCGGCTTGAGAGTTCTTTGAGAGTTTCGACTAGAAGGACGCTGCTGTCTGGATTGTAGATACAGTCCGATACAAGCACCAAATCGAATTTGGTTTCTTCAAGGTCTCCTAAGCCTGCTCCCCATCCTAGCACTTGCCGCTTCAAGGACGATCCCGAAACAGGTGCAGCACAATCGACGTTGCTTTGTAGAATGTCTTGAGCATCTTCAAGATCGGTAAGAACAATGTCGCTCTTCCTCAATTGAGACAAAGCAATGCCGACGATTCCACATCCTGCTCCTACCTCTAACACTCGCAAACGCTTTGCCTTGTCATCGGTCAAAAGCTTACGCAGTAATGGTAGCGGATCATCCTTTGAGGTGTCAAAGCACGAATTCAGATAGATCAAACAGCCCAGGCTTGCATCCCTAGTTGGAGTCAGCGAAGACAGATTGCGGTTGGACTTACCACGAACCAGATGTGTCGCGCAATGCTGTCGCCTGCCTCCTCCCAGATCCGCGCTTGCGACTTACCTTGAAGCTGCAACCGTCGTTCAACTAGAGGTTCAGCTTTTGCCTTCGCCTCGATAGTAAACCGTGAGCTCCACACGTCAACGATAGCAGGTACCTCGCAAGAAGCATAAGCAGATATCGTGTCGCGGGTGGTAAGGTGTAGATGCACGAGACGTCCGGCATGTTTCGCATTGCATTGTAGATTGATCTTGGCAGCTCTCATGCCATTTCTCCAGGATATTTCCGACGAACACAAGATCTCGCCATGCTTTGTGGCATCCACGATGCGCGCGATGGTTGTCACGTCTTGCGATAAAAATGAGTCACCGAGATCCGTGGTCACAGCAGCAACAGCCGAAATTTGAATCGTCTTCTTGGAAATATCCGCAACTTGAGGTGTCCTCAAGAAGCGCAGGTAGTGCACCATGGTGGAAGGTCGAGAAATGGAAAGGACGAGAGGAGCGCAAATATGAATCAAGGTAAGGACAATACCGCTCAACCCTCTCAATTAGGCGTAGCCGCACTAGTACGAAAAAGGCAGCAATAAGCGAAAGTACCAACCTCAAATTGACGTCAATTGCAGGACGTTCTTGGCTCTTGCTTCATGTCGGAGGGACTCTCGTCCGAGGCCGTCATCCGCCTCGATTTCCCCAGACCAGCCATCATGAACTATCCTATCTCGAGCTGACCAAGTTGTCGCATTGACCCTGACGACTTCATGGTCTATGGCGCGAGTCTTCCGTGACCGCATGAGTTGTGCGAGTTGTGCTACTCTGTCCCAACCTCAACAAACTTGAAGCCCGCGCACGCATCATGAATCCTGAGTTGCGCCAGACCTTGAATACCATCTCCAGGAACTTCGAGTCAGCCAATGAGACCGCCCAGGAGAACATATACACCTTCACTCAACTCGTGATCGATCCGTGTGTGAGCGGCTTCAAGAACTGCATCTTTGGGTGCACAGCATCATGCTTCCCAAAACGAGAAGAACGAATGCGCCGACACCGAGCACGTTCGCGCGGACGATCAGACCTTCACTTTGATTTCTACGATGACTGGCAAGATGAGGAAGACGAGACGCATGGTGCAGGTTCATGGGGTAATGACGAGCTAGATAGTCTGCTTGCAGGCCGCGGTCCGACATCACGTCAGCCTGCTCGACAAAGGGGCATGAGTTATGGCACCAAAAACAGAAGACCGGCACATGCCCCGAATGAGGACAATCCAAACATCATACCGAGCTCCTCCTACCTTGGTTTTCTCGAGAGATTCAGATGGAGACCGGGCGCACGAGGGTTACGCTACAAACCTTCAGCCGCTGACCTACAAGAACATCCGGCCACCTTGCCCGGTGCGCTGGGACGGGATGAGGTCGAGCCATTGATCGAAGAAAGCGAAGAGGACGAAGCATTGACAGAGAACATCAAGCGCCACAAACGAACGCGTAGCGACACTCAAGCTTCAGCATCAACAACGAACTCTCTGAGTTCGAGAGGTGACCTCATCATGGGTGACGAGGAGGAAGACGCACAACCGCTTGACGACGAATTTGCTGTCATGCTTACGAGGCAGAATACTAACACCTCGCGCAGACCTGGTACATCTAGGAAGACTACCAGGACTATGTCGAGCAAATCGATGAAATCGAGGCAGAGCAGTCAGGGGAAGAGATCGACCAGCAGCAAGAGTCTGCAGTCAGTCTCGCAAGCACCCGTACTTGAGAGGTCGGAGGCCGAACCGCCAAGCATGGCTGTGCTGAAAGCTGAAGAAGACCGCTTACGGCGGGAGCAGGAAATGGAAATCGAACAGAAAAGAGAAGTGGCAGCAAACTTGGCAAGGGAGCGCGGCCTTGAGAGTGACGTTTACAGGATATCTGCTGAAAGTGTCGAGACCAAAACGCCTGAGAACGAACAAGAGGACCACACCGAGACATCGCAATTAACGCCGGAGGATACTAATGAACTCACACCTGTACGGACCTCTACAAGCGATGTCGAGCTTAGACTGGCTCCTGCATCACCTGGCTATGCGGCTGACAGCGAGACTGAACCGTTTCCTTCCGTACCGACTACACCGTCGCAAGAACATCCACCTTGAACCAGACACATCTTCCAGCGAAATTTAATTCCGAAGAACAGAGTTCTCAGATGTAATATAACTTCTTCTGCACCAGCCTTTGTCCTCCAATCTCTCCAGAAGATGCGACCTGGAATCTTTCATTTGCAGTAGGGCAGTGTCTCGAGCGTCTACTTGGAACGACTCAGCGTCAGCTCACGGCATTCCACATGTAGGCTCATGCCACACAGCTAAGATGATGGCTTGGAAGAACTTCCACTGTGACAATGAGTCATTCGTGACCGCTGCAAGACGAGCAGTGCAGCGCGATGCAGCGCGCCTGGAGCATCAAGATTCACGACTGTACCATCAAGTCACGGATAGTTCTGGAAAGTACGACCTTCTACCCGCATCATGCAGACTGCGACGCTTCCAACCGCCACGGATGGATAAACGGAAGGAGCCGATTGCTGAACAGATGCCATGAAACCGAGTCCTGAATCCTGCCCGAAAACGAAGCTCCATAGAATTTCACGTGTAGCTTGGGCAGTCAAGCGAAATCGCGTGGAATCTCTATACTCACACTGGCATCAACGAAAGTTAACTATTAATTAGTTAGCCGACACATATGGTAGAGCCAATGGACTGTGGCCAGACCACGTACACGCTCGGTGTGCACGCGAGACCACAAACATCACGAGGAAAAGAGCACTGCATGCTAGGATGGATGGGTGCACGCTCACACAACGTAATGACTATGACTGATGCATATATGTAATATCGATTCAATCTAAACGATTTCCAATGATATTTAAACACTCCCTAACATGCATGCGCCATTCGACCTCCTTCCCTTCACATCGGCATCTAGATGTCTTCGTCCAAAGTTGGACTTCGCTTGACTTGATCAGACACAGCAATCTAAAGTGAAACTATTGGCAAGCTCCTGCTCGTTCATGTGCTTCTTGTAAAATTTGACGCCGAGGAACTCAGCCGTACGGTTAGCAGTGGCAGTCTTATCGCAGGCTTGACGAGCGCAAACCAGATAACGAACGACACGACGGGGGTTAGTATCATTAATAATGGAACGCAAGGATTCGCCGACGCTCGTCTTTCCCGAAGGACTCGACCTCGAGGTTGCGGCCTTCACCAACGAAGACCTTGAATCAATTCAATTCACTTTCCCAGCGCCCTGCCAGGCCCGTCCAGTGCCGGTAGCGTCTTGCAATACCCGGAAAAGCAGAAAGGATATCGTCGCTCTTGCTTGCTGGTTTACACGTCGTGTGTTAGTCAACCAGGTCATAGAAACCAGTAAGAGAGTCGAATTTGACGGGCGTGTCCGGTGCGTTTGTAAGCCAAGGTATTTTACCTGCCGTCTCCGCGAGTGAACAGACGTCCGGTCATAAGGACGTGAAGTGTCATACTGTGTACAATGGCGGAATTCAAAGTCCACGGGAGAACCAGGCGGCGAGTACAAACTCCGCCGCTGCCTTCACTGCTGATAGATACTACGTCTCATCCTGTCTACACGAAAGTGTTATCAGCCGTTATACCCACGGGCACCACTTCCACCTCGCACCGTCTCCCGCCGCCGCAGCGATCACCCCGAGAAATACCTCGCATCCACAACTGGCGGCCTATCCAACTTGAAGTGCCCCGGCTGCAGCTTCTGAAACACCTGCTGAGGGTCGTACTTTCGCGCAATGCGCTGGAGCCTCGCCTTATTGTCGGGCCCATAACCGCGAATTACATCCTCATACAAACTCGCGTAATTCATATAGATGTAGTCATTGTCCACGCCCCTCTCCTTAGCCCTTGCTGTGATCCTATTCAACACCTGCGTGATGAATGCATAGACAGTATCATCATCCGCTGCGTTCTCCCACCAACACGCCACATGAATGAGATACAGCGGCTCCTCGGGGCTCAGGCCCAAGGGGTTGCCGCCGTTCTTCGCCATGGCCTTGATCTGACCCGTGGTGATGCCCTGGTAGAGCAGCACGGGGTTGATACCCGCAACATTGGCCGTGGAGGGTAGTTCCTCGTAGAAGATGTCTTTTGCGAGATCTGCGATTTCCTGGTTGAGTTTGACGGTGAGGCCATAGTAGGTCTCGCGGAGGCCGTAGGGATTGGCGGCATTGAGAGAGGTGGCGTACGCCGCTAGCTTTGTGTTTCTGGTGGTGTCCGAGATAGCGGTGAGGGTGTTGTATTCGTCGAATATGCGGGAGGCGTTGCCATCTGGTTGGGCGTACCAGAGTTCGGTGGAGGCGATTTTGGTGCCGTTGATGGCGAGCCAGGCGATCCATTGGCCAGCGTTGGGGTCCAAGGGAGAGTTTGCGACGATGTTGGAGAAGGCTTGAGTCAGGCGCGGGAAGTTGTTTTCGAGGTAGACGCGGGTGCCGCCCCACATATCGTTGCCGGGCAGGGAAATGGCTTCGTATTTGAAATTTGTCACGAGGCCGAAGTTGTTGCCGCCGCCGCGGAGGGCCCAATAGAGGTCCCAGTTCTTGGTTGGGGAGGCGACGACGATGAGGCCTGAAGCGAGGACGACTTCGTAGGAAATGACGTTGTCGCAGGCCCAGCCGTAGATGTTGCTGAAAAAGGAGATACCGCCGCCGAGGGTGAAGCCACCGACGCCGATGGGAGCAACACGGCCGCCGGCGACAGCAAGATCGCTTTTGGCTAGTTCCGTGTACACCTGACCCCATTTGTTACCAGGGCCGATATCAACAGTCTTTTTGTCGGAGGAGACTTGGATGGTGTTCAGAGACTCCAAGGAGATGGTGATGCCGCCTTCTATATTGGACGCACCAGTGAAGGCAGCATGGCCACCACCTTTGGCGGCGAAGGGGCATTGGCTCAGACGTGAGAGCAAGATGGCCACAGAGACGGATGCTGCATTGGGAGCTTCGAAGATGCAGAATGGCATAACATCTGATTGCTGTTGTGACCAGTATCCCCCAGTGAAGCTGTCAAATGCTGCTTCATTGCTTTGGAGAACTCTATCACCATGGAGGATTTTCAACGACTTGCACTGCGAACAATTTTCAGCCAAGTCGCTGTCTGAGTGGAGATGTGGGGAGTATACGCACAGCGATTGAGCAGGCGAAGTCTGAGGAACGCTCGGCCAGCGCAGCCACAGGTAGCTTCGAAACATCAACCCCCTGGTTCTCCAACGCCCGAGTGACATTGAAGTCTGCGGTTTCGATTGCTGACTGTGCTAAAGAGCCCAGCACGAAAGCTGCCAGAAGGCAGCTACCTCTCAACAGCATTGCCGAAAGAGATCTACCCGTGTTGATGCAATGATAAGAAGGGTAATGAAACCAGGGACGTGGTCAGGATCTTGCAGTGAGGAAGAAGAAGGCGAGAAAAGTGGGCAGACTTGGCATGTCTTCGAATTTGCAAGAGGTGCACACGAGATCTCGTTTGGCTGTAGAAGCCTTTGCAAGACAGGATTGCTCTGGCACCACCTGATGAGCCGGAGACCATGGGTATGGCCCCCCGCCTGATGTATAGAGCGGAGAACAAACCAATCAAGTCTACCGCCAAGACTTTAATGAACAACGACAGGCGCCACAGACGCTACTAAGCGAGCACTTCCCACACCACGAGGGCGGAAGGAGACGCACAGCATGCCGCCAAGAAGCACTAAGAGCGTCCTTAATAGTGCCGGCGAGAACTGATCCGTAACTCACGGAGGTGACAAGAAGTGCAGTTTCCAACCTGACCTGGTCTTCCGGTCCTCCACTACTATTCTAACCCTCTTCACTTCCACGTGTCGGGGAGAGATTCTTCAAGCTCCACCCACTTCCTTTCCATGAGGTTGTCCCACGCAGCGCGCTTGTCGGCCTTGTACTGGTTGTATGGCTTCATCATCTCCTCTCGCCAGTGGACTTTCTTGCTCTTCTTTTTCTTCGCTTTTCCTTTCCCCTTCGCGAGTTCGGGGGTGCTGAGGGGGCAGGGGCGGGATGGGCCGCTACTGGTGGTGGTGGTGGTGGTGGAGGCGGTGGCGGGGCCGGGCGTGTTCCGTTTGAGCTCTTCGCGGATCGCGTTCAGACGTTCTTCGGTCAGGTATGAGTTGACCGGAGAGCTCGAGGCTTGATTGGGTGGTGGTGGTGAGTTTGGTTCGCCCTTGTATTCTGCCGAGGGCTTGGCAGATTGGCTTCGGTCTTGCTTCACTTCGAGTTCGGGGACATTTGGTTCTGGGTTTGATTTAGCCGTGAGGGCTAGTTGAGCGAGGTTCTTTGCCATCATGGCTGAGATGAGATCGGTTTGAGGGGCCATTGTGGTGTGTGTTGTTATGAGTGGTGGGTCGGGATATGGTCGGTGTTCTGCTGTTAAAGTGTTACAACTCGAACGGATTTCTCGATCTAAGGAGAGGACGAGCCGGCCTTTTATATTGCTTCTCTGTGGGCAGGGCAGAACCAATGTCTCACACAATTGGGGTAGGGCCAGAGATTTAGGGTGTCTGAGGACCTGCTGAGGACCTGCAAAGCCACTATCTGCTCAACCCTGAGCAAATTCTCGAAAATTTCCCTCTCATCATTGGCTACCCGAGCAGTGGCTGTTACGTCTGCCTGTTCAAGCTGTCAGGTCAAGGACGACTCTGCGAGGACCTGGCCATCTCAAGATGCGTGGGCCAGCCAAGAATACATGGCGTTCGAAAGCTCAGTTAGCTATTGACTTGCGATGGAGTCGCTCAAAACGTGCTCACGTTGCTCACGGTACATTGATTGCATGCATAAGCGCTATGACGGTCTCGAGCGGTTGGCGTCTGGCATTCTCACCCGGCTCCTGGGTTGATAAATGCCGTTACCATTAGATCTCGGGTCACTTCCACCGAAGAGGCTTCGCAGTCCGCAACGTGCCACAAGTTGAGCATACCAGACATATTCGATTCTTGCCTCGGTCAAGTCTTCGCGCCAGTGCGGTGAGACCTTGAGTAGATTCGAGCCAAAGGCAAGCGTTGGAGCTGGCAGCCAGCGAAGATTGGAAATATTTAGCAGTGTTCTGCTTTTCAATCGCCGCTCTTTCGCGTCACTGGGACCATGACTGCCTGAACATGCGTCCAAACCGTCGTGAGTGTCGAGGTCGTATTCTTAGATACCTAGCTAGAAGGACTTCTTGTATAGTAAGGGTAGGCGCTATTATGTAAGCGAGGGTTAATGCCCTCACACTTGTCTTTTGTCGTCGTTACACTACCCTGATCCATCCTTCGCCTCTACCTTACTACTGCTATCGGTGTCCCTGTCATGCTGGATCCAGATTCCACCGTTGCATCTCCTTGAAGGGAAGACTAATGACGGTCGGACTGACAAGAAGCAACTGCTCTTTCGTAAGATCCAGGTCTTTGCTACCGCCGTCGCTGGCAGCCGCCGGTACCTACCCTTGCCAATCTCAGTTCACTCTCGGGAAGACCGCACGCTCAATGCCTCCAGCCTCAACGAATCGTCTCCAGCTTCGCCTCCTGCAGTCTCATCCGTCTGCTGGGACACCGATCAACATCCGTCCTCAACCGCTGCAAATATCTCGCATAGCTCAGAGGCCGTCTCTGTACCACGACGATCCCCTTTCCATCCTCCTCATTCACTGCAGTCTCGAAGCACAAGATATACCCCTTTTGTTCTGCGTCATGGTTGAGACACGTCCATCTGGCGTGGGAGTCTCGCAGAATGTTGGCTTGTAGTTTTCGAAGTGTGTCGAGGTCGCGCTTAAGATGCCTCTGGACCTCCTTGTGGCTTACACCGCGTGTTCTTTTCGTTAGATTGCTTTTTAAGCGAGCGCGAAATGCCTCATACTTGTTTCGAGGCTTGTTTCGGAGTTGTTCTGCAAAGTCGTTCGCGTCGGCGATGGCATGGCGGATTATGGCGCCGAGGGTTGTATCCTGCCGTGGGCTGCTCGCATCGACCCGAATATCTTCTAGGGACGCGAAATGTCCGTCTAACTGTCCAGGACTTGGGATGTTGCCGAAGGTGCTGGAGAAGGGCAGATTTGGTGCCATGCTGATCACAGTGCAGGAGAGAATGTGGTACGATTCGGAGGGCTCCCCGAACGTTCCAGAGCGCCTGTGTTGTCTACATGCCGACAAGCGAACAATCGAGGATACGGAGGCGTATTTGTATGTAGCGAGAAAACAGGTCCTCAGACCTAACTCCGCTGCTCATGTAGAGTTTCGCCATCTCTGGTAGAGATCTGGTCAACAATCTGCTCATGTTAGCGTACCACTTCTCTGGCAGGATCGTGCCAACCAAGCACTATTCGGCTGTGCCTCATCAGAACACGTGGGAAAGTATGTCACATTTCATATGTTCTCTATCTACATCTAAAAGTAGCCACTGCACAACATGGGACGTCGTTGATGTGAAAGACATCTAGCACCGCTCGTGATTATACATTACCGCTTTTCAACTAATAAAAAGTGCATTGCCAAATAGGCAATGATGACGAAGGAAGCTCCAAAGACGGCGAGGCCGATGGTGTCCTTCCAGAAAGCAAGGTTGTCGAAGCCGAAAGCTGAAAGAATACTGGCACCTGGCACTTCGAGATCGAGGCCGTATCGATGGTCCTTCAATCGAAGAGTGCTGACTTCGTTGACAATGAGAGCCTCGTAAGCGTAGTGGAAGATAGAAAACTGAAATATTGTTAGCACCGTGGTCTTAACAAGAACAGCACTGAGTGCGGGTAATCTTACCAATTGCAGCCACTTCGAAGCATTGTTTGTCGCGTCGTCCTTGTTCAAGTTGAGGAGCAGGCCGGCGAACAGAAGGGAAAAAAGCATGACCAGCACACCAATCAAGTTGGCCATAGCGCCATCCTTGAACGCGATGCCAATCGTCAACGATATTGCTGACGCTGCAAGGTTGAAAAGAACAATGATCAGAATGAATTTGAAGAAGATGCCCCACTGAGGCTGTAGGCCAGTCATTGGGTAGACGATGAGACCGACCAAGATAGGAGGTATGAGGCGCAGCGGAACGATATCGAAAGTGACCTTGGACGCAAAGTACGTGATCGGGACGTAGTAGCCATTTGCTCTTTCCCGGATGAAGATCATCCGTTCCGTGCTGAATGTTGTGAGAGAGGTCAATGCACTGAAGCCGAACAGTGCCAGCAGGAAGAAGAATAGACCGAGCCTGTTCTGAAAGGCGCCAATATCGTCAGACAGGCCATAAAAGAGCCAGCCTGAAAATACCGCTAGCAGGATAGCAACAGCGTAGTGAGTAAGCATGAGGATAGGATTTCGATAAAGGTTTCGCCACGTACGAACAGAAAGGATGATGAACTGTCTCGGGAGGCTGGCTCTTCGGAAGCCTTTGACGGAGCCGGTCACGACTTCAGCTCGTCCGTCTCCTGCAGCATGACCGTTGGCACGGGAAGCGTTATTGATGGACAAGCGAATGTCTTCATGTATGCTGTTGGCAACATCTGAGCTCTTGAAGCTCTGTATCAGTATGTCGAGGTCAGTGTTTACGTCAGAAGGCAGGTCGTCGGGATCCTCAAGTATTTGTGGCGGTACACGTCCACTTGTCCTACCAAGATGCAGCCAACTGTGTAGGCTTGTTTTCCTGCTTAGGTCGGGACCTTCATCATCTGTTTGTGGTGTTGGTGGTGTTTCGCCGCCCGTGCGCCTTCTCGTGAATAGCTGCCGGTCCTGCTTCTGCTTTAGAGATATCTTTCGCTTGTGCTTCGGCCGGTTGGCAGGTTGCTCAACAGTATCGACGCTCGGAGCTCTTTCGCTTGGTGCAGAATTAATCGACTTGACAGCTCTAGTGCTTGAATTTTCGTTGACCCCAGATTCGTGGTCGTCAAGGGTAGGACCGTCTTCGACTGCTGGTGACCGAGGCAAGCTGGCATGCATCGTAAGGTCAACGAGATAGTCAGCGATGTTGAAGCCTGGTGGGCAGTGATAGCCGATCTGCTCAAAGTAAGACTGGCAGCTTGATAGCGGTCCTGAATAGACAGTCTTCCCTTTCGCGAGCAGTATGAGGCTGTCGAAAAGTGCAACGATATTTGATCGTGGCTGATGTATGGTGAAGATAATCGTTCTGTTGTAAGTTTTCGCTAGGGTGACTAAGCATTCGACGACGTTGAAAGCATTGAACGCGTCTAGGCCGCTAGTAGGTTCATCGAGGAAAAGAATGCTCGGGCTTGTGACCAGCTCACATGCAATACCGACCCGTCGTTTCTCGCCACCGGATACGCCTCTACCTTGACCTTCTTCAGAACCAATGAGCTGGTCTCTAATGTGGTAGATGCCTAATTGCTGCATAACCTCAATTACTCTTCGTTCTTTCAGCGCTCGACCCATGTCGCCAGGCAATCGGAGCAGCGCACTTGTCATGATCGTCTCTTCCACAGTTAGGGTTGGTAGCAGCGTGTCTTCCTGGTCAACATAGCCAATGACATTTTTGTATTCTTGATCAGGAATCTTCTCGCCGTTCAAGAACATGTTGCCGGTCGTGTGACCTCGCTTGTTCTTGCGAGCTAAGATATCGAGAAAAGTGGATTTGCCTGCTCCAGACGCACCCATGACAGCGGTGATCTGACCAGGTGAAGCAATGCCGGAAATGTCTTGTAGAATCTCTTTACCTTTGAGAGTGTAGTTTAGGTTCTCGAACTGCAAAGCCATCGGCTGGTGGTCGATCATCATTCGCATTGCGTCTTCGTCGGTTTGATCTCCTAACCTAATTGCTCCCCACCTCTGTCGAGCGGCACGAACAGAAAGGTACCAGCCAACAAGCACACAAGCTAGGACGAACAGGGCAACGCCAGCAATGACAGCTGCGATGAGTGGCGTGTTGATTTCCTTGATCGGTCTGGTCCAGCCGGGGACTTCAGTGTAGTAAAGACATTCACCAGAGTAGCACTTCAGCCTGATGTACTCATCGCCGAAGATCTGCGATATCAGGTCGTTCATGGCAGGTTCGGAGAATCTGCCACCGTCTTTGTAGCTACCACCATCGGTGTTAGTGTTGATGAGAGTCGCTGGACCTTTAATCTCTTCATCCAAAAAGTCGCCAATGTCAACTGAACCTTTTTCTCCGCACAGAAAGCGATCTGGGATGCATTTACATTGAATATGCTGGCATTCATATTTTGTCTGATTCCGGGTATCTGTGTCTTGAGCGTGTGCTTCGCAAGTATCCAAAGCGCAGTAGAAGCTCTCTTTCTGATCGACCCAGAACTGGAAGTTGCACGTCTCTTCATCGCCGTTGCAGGAAAAGGTGACTTGTGGTATGCGGCCGTCAAGTTGATCCAAGATAGGCTTGTTCGTGACATCGCACACCTGGTAGTTCTCGTGGACGACTCTACCCTGGGTGTAGCAGACACCGCCTTCTCCTTCGGGCATCAGAGCATTGCAAGCGTCGTCCTTGACGCAGACATTACAGTTGATACCGCTCCAACCATCCTTGCAGTCGCAGGTCTCCTGGTCATCTGGTCTGGGTGACCTGTTCTTGCCATCGGAAAGTGCACCACAGAGCGGCTCTGCGCAGTCGTCTCCTCCGAAGCCTGGAGTACAAATACATTTGCCATTTCCTTGGCCACATTGGGCGAATTGCTTGCAGTCGAACTCTTCGTAGTGGCAGTCGAAGCATTTCGGGCACGGTGGACAGCCATCTGGTCTATCTCCAAAGGTCGAGAACGGTGTTTGAAGGTAGGCAGAGCTTGTGTTTGCATTGGTGTATGCCGAGACATTCCATGTTGTTGCTAGCAGACTGAGAGAGCCGACCAGTAACTGTGTGTACCTCATCTTCGAAACGACCGAGGCGGTGGGAAATAGGGTAGCCTGCTCACGACCAGCTGCGAACGTTGCTGATAAGCTCGGTTACCTCGACATCAGGCGGTTTAGGTAAGGAGTGATGTCGACTGGTGTCCTCGATGGGAGCGCTCAATGTTGACTCAGGAAAGAGGTTGAAATGCAATCTAGGCTGTCTCCAATGTCAAGGCACATGTCCAGAGTCGTGATGCGCAGACTGCAGGCACGAGCGCAGCAGATGCAACCACAGAGGCAAAAGCTGTGGGGCCGTCAACAAGCTAGCTTAAGTTACCCCCGAGCTCATAGCTAGAGTCTAGCCGCTAGTGTACGAAATGCGGGCGCTGAGCACTGTGCCCATAAGGCGACCGGCTGCTTAACCAGAGCCTACCAATCGGCATACTCGAGTACCACATGTAGGTAGGTGTGCTCGTTCTTACCCCACGGCGGGAAGGTTGTTATTGTGTGCTGACCGACGGCCGGTATGAGACGGACATATGGAGCTCGTAGAGAAAAACCTGTCCATCATGTTTCCCATACGCCCTTCAACATCTTTGCAAGTGATACAAATTCTTGAATCTTAACGCTGGAGAGAACCATCGCCGAAAAAACAGATAACAAGCAGAGCACAGTCGAAGGTCGAATAACCAGCAGCGACCATGGTCAAGATCGCGCCCTTTGCCGTCGAGCAAGTACGAAGTTGTCAGCTCTGTTCCTCATTTCTGCTGGTTGATATTGACTGTCTATAGTGGATGGACGCATATGAAACCACGGCAAAGTACAATGTAGCAGAAACATGCTGCGCTAGCATCTCTATCAACCATCTCCTCGAGCTGTCCGAGAACAAGGCGAAAAGTCAGGAAGCAATTGACGTAGCGAACCGCAAACTCACCTATGGAGCTATCAGAGGCACCGATGCCTTGAGAAGCAATTTGGCCTCCCTCTATTCAGCTCGAGCATCAGGTCTGACTGCAGATGGCATCCTCATTACCAACGGCGCAATTGTCGCCAATTTCATCACCCTTTACGCCCTTGTTGGCCCCGGTGACCATGTCGTCTGCCAGTACCCGACCTATGAACAGCTCTACCAGGTCCCCGCCTCGCTAGGCGCAGAGGTGTCGCTATGGAAGATGGATCCTGCCAGCAAGTGGAAGCTAGACATGGAGGAATTGAAGAAGATGGTCAAGGACAATACCAAATTGATCATTCTCAACAATCCCAACAATCCAACAGGGCAAATCATACCCAAGTCGCAGCTGGAGGAGATTGTTGAGTTTGCTCAAGAGAAGGGCATTATCATCCATTGCGACGAGGTATACAGGCCCATCTTTCACTCTATCAGCCCAAGCGATGACGACTTCCCACCTAGCGCAATCAACATGGGCTATGACAAGGTGATTGTGACGGGCTCATTCAGCAAAGCCTACAGTCTCGCCGGTATCAGGACAGGCTGGATCGCAAGCAAGAGCAAGGAGATCATCGACAAGATCGCCGAGCTGAGACACTACACCACCATCAGTGTCTCCCAGCTCGATGAGGCCGTGGCCGCAGAAGCCGTCTCTGATCGTTGTGTGCACGCGCTGTTGGGTCGAAATATTCAGCTCGCGAAGAAAAACCTCGAGCTCCTGACCAATTTCATCGATGAGCATAATTGGGCATGCAGCTGGGTCAAGCCCCTGGCAGGAACGACTTGCTTCGTGAAGTTTCACAAGATGGGGAAACTGATAGATGATGCTGAGTTCTGTAAGCGGTTGCTTGAGAAGACTGGGGTCATGCTTGTGCCGGGCAGCAAATGCTTTGGTGATGGAAGGGACTTTAAGGGTTACGTGAGGTTGGGCTTCGTGTGTGAGACCGAAGTACTCAAAGAGGGACTGGAGAAGCTGAGAGAGTTTATGGAGGAAGAGTATGCCGATGTGCCCACTGCCCCTAAATAGGCTACTAGAACCATGTGACGTGCACGAGGTGTGAGATAGCTGTGCATCGCCGATATAGTAAGAGGTCGCAAGCCATGCTACTCGGCCCTACTGCAATACCCTACTATTATTCTACTCCCCATTCCAAAGCCAGATGTCCGTATCCCCCAAGGCCTCGTACTGCATTCACCCTCCGGACACACAACACGGCCGGTCACTAGCCCACAATAAGCGTGCAGCAGCGGCCACTTTGTTTGTCCGGGAGGGTGTGCACTGCACTGCACAACGAATCTCTCAGCCTCGTACCTGCAATCCACCGCACCGCAGCCTCGCCGCCTCCGATCGGCACATACTTTTCTCCCAGCGCACCCGTCCACCCTTCCTCTCTCCTCTCCATCCTTCCAAGTTTTACACAAATGATGACACACCCACCTCGTGCAGCACATGATCAACCTCGCCCCTCGCCGTCTCTTAGAGCCCTCACTTCTAACTAGGAGTGCCAGCGGCGCGGAGAGCGGCGTGGGTGCGCGGGAATGACAAAAGCGTCCGGCACGAAATCATTCTTGTTACATTTCGGACGCGTTGGGAAAGGGGTCTGACTCGTATTACTGGAAGAGATTTATTATTTAGTGGTGGGATGGAATGTAGAGCTGATTGAGGCTTTGGTTGGGACCTCGAAGAGCGCTGGGCACATGTCTGACGCGCGGCGGCGGGTGGGAGAAGAGCGTGAAATGCACTGGACATCTATCTAGAGAGGGTGGTGAAACACGATGAGCGCAGGGCATTCATATCCCCCTTGTTTCTCGAAGGCCAACGCCTACGCAGTATAGGTTGGTAAGTGCCATCCACCCACGCCACTTGTGCGATGCTCAGACAGTACGATTCTCTTCTCCACGTTCCTTCGGTTCCCGCTGCTTCTCACACCTTTCGCAAACCTGCAGATGGCGAGCAATGACACCTGCGAAAGCAAGCCCCAGTGAAAGATACAAAGTGAATATTGTGTCGAGGCTAGAATCTACCTGAGACACGTAGTCCTCACTGCATGATTGACATGGTGCGTCCAACCTAAGAACACGGGCGCAGTATACATTAACGGCCGATCTACTTCTCAAACGCAATCTTGTCACTCATGCTCTATTGAACACTGTAGCAGGCATAGCATGGCATGGCGTAGTGAGAACACGAGCCAGCGACTCATACGTATTTACAGTAGTTAGCATCACGTATCTGCTGCACTGCAGTGTGAAGGGGTCGCGCGCGGAGCGAACCAAGTTCGTAGCGTTGTACGGTGGTTGCAAGTCTCTGGCTCTGTCTCTGTCAATACTGCACGTCGGTCAATCAGTAGATTAGTTCGTGCCGCTGACCTACGTGCAGCAGGGCGAGGCCCGGACGAGTAAATATTGCATATGCGGTGCTGGTCACTGGTCGAGAGCCTACATACAGACATGTAGTGTTCACTGACGGCGAATGAGCGGCTGGTTGCAATGTGAAACATTGAACGTCAAATCATGAATCAAGCCAGCTAATACCAGCATATATGTACAATCCGCTAAGTACGAAACACGCCTTGCTCGGTTTACCTTCAACACAGCAAAGCCTAACAACCTGTCCTTGGTTGTGGCAGGTCCAGAATGTTCGAAGTCGCACTTCGGAGCTTGCCACATCTCAAGCAAAAATACCTCGGATAGATCCGAGGCTCATACCCGGGGCCACGCCTAGCTTCCCTCGAGCAGCCGGAATCGACCCTACGAGCCAAGGGCCATGCTCTTCTTGATCTCAGCGATTGCCTTGGCTGGGTTGAGACCCTTGGGGCACGTTCTCGAGCAGTTCAAGATGGTGTGGCATCTGTACAGGGACATGCCGTTCTCGAGGGCTTCCTTTCGCTCTGCCTTTCGCTCGTCTCGAGAATCTGCGAGCCATCTGTAGGACTGTAGCAAGATGGCGGGACCAAGGTACTGCTCGCTGTTCCACCAGTACGATGGGCACGATGTGCTGCAGCAGGCGCAGAGGATGCATTCGTAGAGGCCGTCGAGTTTCTTTCGCTCTTCTGGGGTTTGGCGGTTTTCTCGGCCCTAGTACAAGTCAGCACTTGCGTATGTTATCGGTCAAGTCTAGAGGCTCACGTCTCCTGGTTTTGTGTCCCTTTGCAGGTATGGCTTTATGCTCTTGTATTGCTTGTAGAAGTGGGTCAAATCTGGTACAAGATCCTTTACCACGTAGGTGTGTGGCAGTGGGTAGATCCTTGACTCTTTGGTTGTCTCTGTTGGGATTCGGCCTGTCGTCTTGTTAGCATTCTGATCTTGGGACGTCCAGACTACGCCACATACACAAACAAGCCAATGTATTCACACCATCAATGTTCATGGCACAGCTTCCGCAAATGCCCTCTCTGCAGCTTCTTCGGAATGTGAGCGTTGGGTCGACCTCGTTCTTGATTCTGATCAGGGCGTCTAGCACCATGGGACCGGTCTTGTTGAGGTCGAGAGTGTAGGTCTGCATCTTTGGCTTCGAGGCTGGCTCGTCAGGGTTCCATCTGTAGATGTGGAAGGTCTTGATCTTCGAGTCTTTCTCTGGCTCTGGCTCCTTGATTGTCGAGGTGTCTTTCTCAGAAATGACTGGCCTACTCGGTGTGGCTCCGCGACTCATCTCCCCTCCAATAGTTGCGTAGGATCGTACAGCTGGTCGAAACAGAGAGCGCGCTGGGGCAGCCAGGCGGGTTGCAGAGCGGAGAGATGCCATCGTGGCGCTTGTCTTGTGTGAGGAAGAGTACTGGGCTGTAAGAACGAGGAGTATAGGAAGAGCGACTCCGGGTTATTCTAGGTAGAGGTTGTGGAGTGCGCAGATGGCCTGTGGCAATGATCGATGATGAGCTATCCGGAGCATAACCAATCAGAAAATGCACGATTCCAAGCCGAACAAAGCCGACCCAGAACGGCAAACCTGCCCAAACCCTGTCGCGCCACCTGCACTACGAGTTGGTTCGACCTCGGGAGCACGCCCCAAAATGCGTTTATGGCTCTGTTGGCATTCGTTGGTGAGTGACAGATGGCAATATGCTCCGCCCTAGTGCTAGGAGTGAAGGACGAACTGTAAGTGTCGTGTACACGATATTCGCATAATCACAAAACCTGTTCTTGCTGTATCGGTCTGCTTTCAACACAGGTCTCCAACTCCACACATTGACTGTTGTTCGCTCACAGACATTTACTCTCACCGACATCGGGCTATCCCTTTTGAGGCTCGTTTCGACATACGATCGAATTTGTATGAGAACTTTGTTTGCGACAAAGCCTCAAAATGAACGCACCAGACAGGTAGGTCTATACCATTTTGACACCAACAGACAGAGGCAGGGCCGTTGTATGCGGTACAATGGCAGACGGAAGTCGGTTTGTGCTGAGGCAGACGCTGTCCAGTTTTGGCTCCCTATTAAAAGGCGACCTCACAAGCTTGATCATCAAGACCATGTTTTCAATACATGCAGCCATAGACCTTGGAGCGTTTCATAAGTCATGTCCACTGGAAATGAGAACCCAAACTGGCCGGACAAGTTTGTGCCAACTGCTCCTTCTAAGAAACTCTATGGTGTCACCGGAAAGGTAGAAGACGGAGTCGACACACCGGAAAGGTTCGAAGGGTTCTGCAGGGCGGGGCTGATACTATCTATGTACAACACTTGCTAACGAGCTTGTTTCCAGATTCGAATCATTCCTTCTTGGGCCAGATGAGAAGAAGGTCGAAGAGAAGATCGATACTCGTAAGGAGATGTCACAAGTCGCCTAACCACCACGAGTACTAATGAATGTCAGGTATGCCGAACACTTCGTACTTCAACTTCAACAAAGAGGACCACACGCTTGCCAACCTACTACGAGCCAAGCTCCTATCATCCAACCACATCCTTTTCGCTGCCTATCGAGTGCCACACCCGTTGTTTCCAACCTTCGAGCTTCGAGTACAGACTGATGGCGAAATCACCCCGAAGCAAGCCGTGATTGCTTGTTGCAGAGATCTGGTCGGTGAGCTTGCCCATCTAGATCGAGAGTTCAAGAGGGAATACGAGCTACGAAAGATGGTCGGTCAGGACCAGAATGGTGTATGATACGACCTACTCATGATTTTGGACTTGCAAGGCGTTGGAGGAGTCTGAGAAGCTGAAACGGTCGGCTCATCCAAGTGAGCACAAGGTGTTTTGCAGGGACAAGTCAGTGCCTGATTATGGATGAGTTCTTATAATGCCCGATAGTATGTTTCGGATGCAACTCTTCTGTATGAAACACAATGGAAGCAGAGCTCATATGCTGGTTCAAAATAGTCGTAGGCTACTAG
>Ga0210040_10000463_pt1 | contig 68333 bp, 65 predicted proteins | sample CryGeyCG12114_NA_FD_185462 | JGI IMG/M metagenome (GOLD analysis project Ga0210040, IMG submission 185462) | Groundwater microbial communities from aquifer - Crystal Geyser CG19_WC_8/21/14_NA (SPAdes) (version 2) | ecosystem: Environmental > Aquatic > Deep subsurface > Groundwater | place: USA...
CTCTCCCCGAGTGCTTCTCCAACTCCAAAGACGCCTCATACCCGATGGTGATGTTCGACCGACGTCCCCCTCGTCTTCGTCATGCTTGACAGGACAACTGTACCTCTTTTCCTCTACACCCCAGCACCGTCTTCCATCATTCAGCTACAATCACAGCAGTAACCCAACCCAAAATGTCGACATACAAAGGCGAAGCACCCTCCGGCTCAGTCGAGCTCGATCCCCGCATCATCCCCTTCTTCGAGAAGTTCTACGACGTCTCCGACACAAAAGGAGACTCCGCCGATGCCGACTACGTGGATTCTTTGACTGAAGATGGCGTCTTGATCATGGGCAGCAAGCGAGGTAACGGCAAAGATGAGATCACTCCGCTGCGGAAGGGGTTGTGGAGTGGCCCTGTCAAGACAAGGTGAGATATCCTCGGAAAGGACAAGGCGGTCGTAACTTTGGCGTTAGCTGCTTAGTAAGAGCTGCTTTACTGACCATGAGCACTAGGAAACATCATTTGCACCGCATCTACCCTTTCACACCCCTTGACGTTATGATCCATGGTAGTGTCGACTATGGACTCAACAACGGGAAGTCCCTCTCCGTCGACTGGGCGGCTCATGCTCAATTCGTCAAGAGTGATGACAAGAAGTTGCGAATGAGATTCTATCAGGTGTACTTAGATAGTGCCCCGGTCGCGCAAGCAGCGTCCAGCTAAGTGAGACCTCAAGAACGCTAGCAGCGGACATACTCGAGTAGCCGCACCTTTCGAAAGCAGCTTTTTGCAGATCATTGTTCTCGAGCTTCTATGATGGATCTCTAGTAGTACAATCTATGGTACAAGTTCCCACTACTACTCGCGGCTGCCACTCAAGCCAAGCCTGGCGAACATGGGTTGGTGTTCAATAATGACATAGAACTCGTCCCGACATATGCAATTCATAGAGCGCTTGCTGAATCCCGGCATAAGACACTTACCAGTCGTGGCCACCTCTTGATTGGGTGGTGCGGGTAGTATAATCCGCCTTTTCGAGGGCCGGCGCTGTACTCTCAGCAGGCTCTCATGGTCCTTTTCAATATGTGCCCCTCGTGTTCTTCTGCTCCTCTCAACCTGGCAACTCGTGCACATTGTTGCTCCCCACATTTGCTTCATTACCACGAGCTTGCATCATTCTATCGTGATCGACATTGTAACCCCGATTTGGGCCATAAGTGCCGTACTCTGTCTGCGCCCACCTTGGCCGCTCATGGTCCGGCATTTCCTGGATACCTTCGAGGGTTTTGCTTGGCTGGTACCGGAAAGGTCGGTATGCAGGCTGCTCAGAGCTTTGTCTTGGCGATGTATTGGCCATGGAAGACCAAGACGGTGAATAGACGATTGTGCTGGCGCTGTCAACATTGTGATTTGCTACAGGCACTTCGGTCGGGGAACCTGGCAACTCAGACTTGTGACCAGACCAAGCTGGTGAACGCAGATCAGGCTCACCAATGTCGGGTAGGGTCGGCTCGCCTTGAGGTGTTTCCTTCGACTCTGCTCCGAAATTATTGAGGTCCCCATTGTTCTTCTTTTGTCGCTTTCTATACCGTCTGTAGACCGCATAGAGAATGGCGCTTAACGCGATGGCGCCAACCGCTGCCACACTCACGCCGATCCCGACGTTTTCTCCCTTCGAAAGTCCTCTGTTACCAGACGCAGCTGTTACGCTAGAAGCACTACTTCCTGTGGATGAAGTAGTCGAGGCAGTCGCGGCAGACGTGGCCATGGCCGTGGACTTGACAGAATCTGTTCGTAACGACGATGCAGCTGTAGAGTCTCTTGTTGCTGGCGCAGGAAGTGTTTGTGCTGGTGTCGAGGAGCTGGACGATGTGGCTGTGACGATCAAGCTTGATGCAGTAGAGTCATAAACAGGTCCCCAGCCTGGTGTCCAATCAATCTTCTCTCCTTTCGAGTCGGGAAGGTCACCGAGCGCCGTCAGACCTTGGGGTGCCTGGAAGATCGGCGCATCCTGACCGTGTTGTGCATCCAAGTCGCAGTTGCAGCCGGACGATTCTTTCGATATTCTGGGCGTCGTCGACTGATCATTCTCACATCCAACCCACAGATCTTGTCCCTGGCAGAATACCAGGCCCACCCATTGGTAATCGGTGTAGTTGCTTTTGTTCGGACAGCTGTCGTGTCTGTAAGCGGGATCGGTGCAGCCAGCCACGTATGTGTACACGACTTTAGAAGGACTGTTAGTACCTGTTCAACCACAACACAAACGGTGCACTTACCACCACCTTCGAGAACGGCCGCACACGAATTGTTCTGGTTTAGCTTGTCGCCGACTTGACAGCAGAAGACATGTCCGATCGCAGCATTCCCTGCTGGTGCATATGCATCGTCTGCTTGTTCACCCTCTTTGTAGTAACAAGTGCCATTGGAGATGTCAGGATCAAAGTCACTCATCGCTGCATTGACTATGTTAATGCCAACAGTAAATGCTGTCCACAAGAAAGCCATTATCGTTGATGTTACCCGTCCTGAAGCAATTCCATGGGAACGAATATTAAAAGCGCGGGATTTAGACTATAGACTTAAGCGAAGCGAAGCTGGAATCAGTGAGTGAAAGAAGTCTCATGTGATTCTTGTCACTTACCGTATTTGATCCAGCAAGCAAGGCTTAGCTATGCAGGCAGCCGCTCGGTAAACAGTTGAACAGTTGACGATAGCAAACACTCTTCGGCAGATCAGTGGCTTAGACTGATGCTATACTTATTTTAAGTATTGTCTGCACTCCATGGCGTTCGTAGATCCAACAAATCGCGTTGGCCATAAACCTCACCTACTACGGTCAGAACCATATCAAGAACTGCTAATTTGCCCTGCTTCACTGCTTGAGCTTTTGGTAGGGCTCCGTAGCCGTTGTTATCTGCGCTTTGCTGACATTCTTCGAGGTGTGATGAGCCTTCATGCTTCTGGACGAGACGTCTCTTGGCTGCGTCGATCTCATCGCTGAAGTCGTCACCTTCCGTCATTGTCGTCCGCTTCTCTTCCCCATCCTCGTCCTCGCTCCCAAGAGATGTCGTCGTCGTTCCGTGTCTTTTAAGAAGCCAATCTCTGACGTCGATAGCCTTCTGTGCAAGTCGTCTCAGATCTGAAATTCCATCGCTGCCCAGCTCGCCACGATCAGGGCACTTACCCAATGCAGCCCATATCCAAGCGCCAATCCTCTCCGCAGCTTCGTCTTGATCGTTTTGAAACAGACCTCGCATCTTGATCGTGATTAGCCTCACAAGCTCGAAAATACTGCTTTCATCCATACATGCGATTTGCACCGGGTTTGGATCCTGGTTCAGCAGACACTGTCCCCAGGTCATCCTTGCGCTCTTGCTCTCGACGGGGAAGGAGATCGGCAGGGAGGATGTGAGCTTCTCAATGGCTGGAAGGGGTGGAACACATCTCATCGTTGCTGCAACCAAAGAGAAATGCGTGAGCAGAGACTCATAGTATTGTCGTTGCGCCTTAGGCAGTGTGCTGGTAGAGCAGTCGTTATATACATTTGGCTTCGCCGTGTATGTGCCATCATCGTCCCAGTATCCCTCTCCATCCTGCTCTTCCTCGTAGTACTCCTCGGTAAAGACATGCTCCTCAGGCTGCGCCCTAAGCAGTCGAGGTATTTCTTGAGCCTCAGATCTGACCATTCGAATGTAATCTATGCCATCGTTCGCAGGCCCATAAAAGACTCCGTCGTCGGCAGATAGACCTGGGAACGCACTTGTCTGACCAGTGCTTGCGTCCATTTGAGGTCGTTCATCGCTTTCGGCTTGACCATTGTAGCTAGCAGCGTGCGAGGTGGCTGGGCTGGCAGTTTGATAACGCTGCTTCTTTGCTGGGCTGTCACACTCGGGCGACGAAGTGTTGCGCCTCTTATTGGACATTGCCGGCCGTGACCTTGGTTCCCTATAACAGGAGACCACAGAGCAGGGAAGGTGCGACGCTTCCACCGCAAACGATCGAGATTGGAGCTATTACGAGCCAATCGTATCAGTTTTGCTAAGTAAGGCGTGCTGTCACCGGGAGCAAAAGGGACTGATGAGCCGACTACCTAAGTACTTGGCCGAGTGCTGGTAATATTTAGGTGAGTCTCGGACCTTGATTTGCCCTGCGCCGCGGTAGGACCGCAGGCAGAGTTTAGGCTTCGTACTCGTACTCGCCTAAAAACCAGCCCTCCACCAAGTAGCACAAATCAGGAGATCTGTTAGACACTATCTCCGGGTATACCCATAGAGAAGGGTACCCAAATCATGCTCCTGGGGCACCTGCCGGACAAACAAGGTGGCCGCTGCTGCACGCTTACCCACTAAACTATTTTAGGTTAGTGACCGGCCAGTTTATGTGTCCCGGTGGGTGCTGGGGCTGCCTGACTGTTCCCACTAAGTTCTCTTTGGTGCTAGCGTGCTGTAAGTCGGACTTTAGAGAGCACAAGTCCGACTTACAGCGTCACGCACCAACGCTTGCTCGCTTTGTCATCTAACGGCCATACATTCTGAGCTTGCGAGCAGCTAGTCAGGCATGAGAGAAATGGCCGTGCATCCGAGCATGGTCCTCTTAGGTGTCGTTGCTCAGAGAGAAAGGTATATATGCCGTGATCGCCCACAACAAAGCACCTCGACCTGGCAAGCAACGCTAGTATGGCTGATCAATTTTCTACAGTAATTGTTTTTGGGGCTACCGGAGATGTTGGAAGTGCCACAGCTCTGGAAGCCAGCAAAAGAGGCGCCAAGGTCTGGCTTGCCATGAGGAATCCCGACAAGGCAATCGATGGCATTACCAAGGAACAGGAACTGCAGGGTGATTTCGAGCGTATCCAAGCAGACTTGACGGACCCAGAGTCTATCAAGAAAGCAGTCCGACAATCCGGTGCTAAAGCTGCTTTCATCTATCACGCCTTTGGCATGAATGATGCAGTTCAAGCTCTGAAAGAAGCAGGCATCGAGTATGTCGTGTTTCTCTCGAGCTTCAGTATTGGGCCTGGTCAAGACCTCCGACAGATACCTCCATCCGAGCTCATACCATATGTACACGCACAGGTCGAGATTGCTCTGGAGGATGCAGGAATGGCGCATACAGCTCTCCGGCCGGCCTACTTCGCTACCAACGGCATCAGGATGAATCTCGATAAGTCTGTGAAGCCATACAAAGCCAGAGACGTCGCCCCCGATCTTCGCGCGGACTGCATCACCCCAAATGACATTGGGCGAGTTGGTGGGGCCGTTCTCGTCAAGCGTCCCTCATCAGCCTCGAAGGAGTTCATCTACCTGTGCGGACCACAACTTCTCACATCGGACGAGCAGTGGGACATCCTCAACAAGGTCTTGGGTCAGAATGTTGAAGTTGTCCACGAGAGACCCGAGGATCACCGCGGCTTTCTCATCAGCAAAGGCCTGCCACCTCCACTGGCTGACTACCTGATCAGCAGCACGACTGGAGCGACTGTCGCGAATTGGTATCCGGACAATCTTCTTGGGGAATGGGTGGCAAACATCAAGAAATATTCGGGATATGAGCCTACCACCTTTGAAGAATTCGCGAAGACGCAGAACTTGGCCTGAGCAAGATTTTGGGATGTCGTCTTCAATTACCGGCCAGGGCCCGGTCAGGGCAGGCCTAGCTGGCTTTTTGCAGCCTGATAGAAGACAGCGAAGTATGAAGCGCAAATAAGGGGAGTCAGCCGAACAGACTAGTTCTCGTTCCGACAAAGCGCCCAGAGTTCTCTGCAGTCAGTGGAGGGTCTAGACTCTGATGATCGTGAAAGCTGAGTACATACGCTACTTCTACCATCTTCCTGCTCTGGCTGCGATCTGGCCTGGCTGATCAAGTTAGCTTACACCCCCTCTTGTCGGAATTGGTTTGCAGAGCCAACTCGAGCTTGTCTTAGCGTCAGATCTGTGATACGTAGCAGGTGAAATCTAGATGCTGTGAGCGGCGAGAAACAAGAAGTATTGAAGCGGTCATGCTTAGTAGACCCCCACTCAGCGAACATTATACTTTGGTCCGTTATTCAGCCGAGGTCAGAACACCGAAGAGGTCTTTACTTTCTTCTAACGGACAAGGTCCACCACATCTTGTTTACCTCAGCGTGATGAGTGATCACTTCGTAGCTTGCCACTACATGATCTATGCACAATTTATGCTGCGTGAAAGATCCTACCTATGCACATTTACATGTGCACAGGTGACAGCAGCTAACAACGTTCATTCTTTATGCTAGGTAGGAAAGACTCATTCTATATAAGGACGGTCTATGACGACAGCCATTTGAGAACTTACCTGAAGAGCAGAAGCAGCAGAGCAATTTGACACTCTTCACCATCTAGCAAACAGGGTTTAAGGGTACACCATGTCTACAGAAACACGACTTGGCTTCATCGGTCTCTCTGCTGGCGCAGGCGGTTACGGCAGTGGAGGCTCTTGGGCATCCAAATCCCACCTCCCGTACCTGCAATCGGATCGCAACGCCGGCAAGTACAAAGTCGCTGCCTTACAAAACTCGTCGAAAAAGTCCGCTGAAACGGCAGCAAGCAAATTTGGCTTTGGAGACGTGGCATGCTATGACAATGCCCAAGATATCGCCAATTCCGACGTTGACGTCGTCGCCGTCTCGGTCAATGTTCCATCTCATTATGATGCTGTCATGCCGGCATTGAAGGCTGGCAAAGACATCTTCGTGGAGTGGCCATTAGCTCGAAATGTAGCGGACGCCGAAGAAATGACACAGCTTGCGCGAGAGAAGGGTGTGAGGACTCTTGTGGGCTTGCAGGCGCGTCAGAACCCGTCGGTGGTGGCAGTGAAGAAGCTGCTCGACTCTGGGGATCTCGGCGAGGTACTCGGGACGACGATGCATGGATACGGCCTAGTCTTTGGAGCGGTAAATCCGCAAAGCTTCGCCTACGGATTCCCTCGTGAGAACGGTGCGAATCTTCTTACAATACCCTGTGGACATGCCATCGATGCCATGTGCTATGTGCTGGGCGAAATGAACCATGTCTCTGCCACGCTTGCGAACCGTCGGCCGAAGTTTCAGGTGGCAGATGGAGAGGGCAAGATCATTGGTGAAGACACGAAGACCGCCCACGACTACGTTGCTTTCACTGGCACTCTTCAGAAGTCAGGTGGTGTGGTTAGTGTGATCTACGAAGGTGGTCAAAACCCATCTGGCGGTCCAGGGTTCTTCTGGCAGATTAATGGTACCAAAGGGGCGGTCGTACTGGAAGGTGCCATGGGTCATCTACAGATGTACCAACCCAAGGTGAAATTTGCAAAGGCAGGGGAGGAGGCGAAAGACCTGGACGTCAAATGGGTTGGCGACGACTTCGGCTATGCCGTAGGTGAAGCCTGGAATGCATTTGCTGGCAAGGGAGACGGGCACGTTACCACCTTCGAGGATGCACTTCTGAGGCACAAGATGATTGAAGCAATCTACAAGAGCAACGAGAGCGGAAAGAGAGAGGTATATATCTGAACGAAGGCTCTTTTTGATGAATGCGTTTGCCTGTTCTCTCCCTCCTTCAGGGGTCATAAACTGTTCACTACTGGCTAGTAGTGCTTTTCTAATATGTCAACATCTTCGACATCAACACCATCCAGATACCACCTGCCTTCAATGCCCTCCTCTGGCACGGCAATACCATCACCATCTCTGCCGAGGAGTACATCATTGCCGGACATCATCCTTTTGCGCATCTTGCCCCCATCCTGCTTCTGTTAGCATTGGACATGCGCAACTACAACCATCCAAAGACCTACATTTTCATCGAAAGTCCAGTCCTCCAGACCGTAGCACCTCTTCCACTTCATACCGTCTTCTTTGTCTTGGTACTCGTACCAAAACTGCACAGCAATCAAGCCGAGCCATCTCTCGTCACCCTCATATCCTTCCAGACGGTGCAGACCACCGATACGCCTGTTCTCAAACGCGAACAACTCCTTTCGCAAGCGGTAGCTCTTCTCGCGATCCCATTTCATGGTTAGAAGTCCTTCGATTTCTTTCGTGCCTTTCACGAACCAATGCCGGTTGCGCCATGTCGAGTCAGGAGTATAAGCTGCAGCGACTCGCACTGGATCACAGCCGTTCCACAGCTTTTGAGCTGTTTTGAGCTTCCGAATAGCTGTTTCACGCGTGAATGGGGGGGCTAGTGTAGCCATACTGCTTTGTTCGATACGAGACTCGATGATTTAAAACTTCGACGGCCCCAGGATGGGAGCTTTTCTTACCCACGGCACCAGATACTCTCTATGAGAACGCCATTACGTTAATGCCCCGTAAGCATGACTGCTCACTTGCATTCCTGAAGCAGGGAAGTCTAGTGGCATGTCTGGGTACATTTGCAGTTGCCCAAATCAGTCTGCCGATAGGGCGCTGACTAAGCGTGCTCGACGCCGTCGCGTCACGTCTCACTGTTCCTGCTTCGTTATTGTTATTTTTGATGCAGTACCACATCTTCAGTGAGACTACAATGGTCGTAAACCTGACGTCGACTTCAGTTTTGGGACACCATGTTACATTCGGCCTTGGTAGGCGGCACTGTGCAGCCAGGCATACACGGCTCGCCGGCTCAGTTATTTCCACTTTTCTGGTGTAACTTGCACTACTTGACCACTACTTGTTAATCCATACTGCGAGTTTCCATGATGTACGACTGTCAGGTCAAGCTCTGCTGCCAGATCGATCCCAGTATGCTGCCTCCTCCAGCCCATTCTAGTGAGAGAGTAAGTGTTGGCATGACTTCTTGCAGTTGTGGCAGATGAGGATGAGACTTTTCTGCCTCTAAAGAAGGTGATGTAGGATCTTAGCAACACCATGTTTGCAGCTATGGTACCCAGTCCGAGCTCCGCATTGCCCCATATTGCTGCGATTGCATAATCCCAGGACAGGTCGTTGGTCCTAAGTCCTAGCGACCTAGCTCGGAGAACGGCACAGATCGTGGCACTAAGCTTTGTCAGCAAGGAAACGTAAAGAGATATGGCAACTTACCACAAGCCCATGCACATCAGTGCACAAATACCTAGCTTCTTGTTGAGCTCCATCCTAAGCCTCCAGACAAGGGCAGCAGGCATCAAGGAGTATATCACGTCCGTAAGAATACTAAAGCCGACCTGGATGTAAATGGAGTATATGCGATACTTGTTGGACCAACATATGCCGGTACCAGGATTCCAGTATGCGCTCGTTGGTCGGCACTCAGCAAACAGCACTATGAGGACTTCCAAATTGGTAAGTACAAGACCACCAATGAGTGTCCATTGAAATATATTAGACTTCCTCGAGTCCTTGATGCGCATGATGAGCAGCCCGATGGAGATTTTCATCAGGCACAAGGCAGTGAAGAGAAAAATCTGGCCGAGCCAGCTGAGGAAATTGGTGTAGGTGTATTCGTCCTCGGTGAGCTCATCTTGGTGGCGACCATATCCGGCGTGGACGGCATGACTGTTGATCGAGTACCGGACGATTGCCATGACGGTGGCCGCGATCATAAAGACGTCGTCTGCGCCGAAGACTCGATGTGAGGTTCTAACTGTAACCCGGAGGCATGTCGTAATAGTTGCGATAATTCCAAGGATGGCCGAAGAGGTGACGAGAGCAACGCCAACGGATGAGGTTGCGAATTTGAACATTGCCCCGTTGCTGACTAGAGTAATATACACGAGTAGTGCCGTGTTACATCTGACTCATTCCGATGCGCTTGCTGGACAGCTGCCCTTGTTCCCCAGGCGCTCGATTGGACGATGATGTCTGATACGCAAATCTCGATATCAAAGCGAGTAAGGACAAACCGACGAACATTGCATAAAGGGGGCTGTTGACGTGTGGAAGTACCAGGCCAGCAGAAGAGTTCTTTTGTTGCACACCTTCATGTTGCAGGTTGGCGACACAAGCATGGCCTTGGAGGCTCGACAATCTGCATCTCCAAACAATGGTTAGAGTGAACCGACGGATTGTTCCGCAAGCACTAGCACGAACCTACCAGACGTCACTAACGCCATATTTTGGGAAGGCGTCAGGGTAGTCATACCGAAGACCCGATGCCGCATTACGGTTTCGAATAGATCGATGATCCCCACATCACAGGTTCTGGAGAGTATACTATCAAGGCCGGTAATTTTAACCTGGCTAAAGCTTAGGTATTCAGCTAATGAGATAGTATGCATTCTGTGACTTAGAGTCGAATGGAATAGGTATGCAGGGTATTTAGAAGCATCCGATTAGCAAGACAAGGGACCACCTTTCGCCGTCTTTGAAAGTTTATGTAGAAGCCTCGTTGTCTCTGCAAGGCCACGGCGCTTATACAAGCCAGGTTAAGGTTCCAGGCCCTGATAGTACCATATCTTGAGCGTGTTTAATCCTCTCTGCTAACACGCGCAGTCTCTGTATTTTGTCGGTGAACGGAAATTAGTCTCGTTCAGGAAGGCTGGATCAGGATGTGCTTGTTTGTCATCGACGTGAGACACTCTAACCTGCGATAGCGGCCCCGGGGAAGGGACAATGCAGGAACGCCGCGAGCCTTTTAGCGCTGGTGAACAAGTTAGGCTGACGTAGCTGCAGAAAGTTCAGCCACTCTCAAATCGCCCGATCTGGCATTCTTTGGCACATTGGTGTACCAGAGCTCTGGCCGTTGACAATGAACCTGTCCACCGGTTCACATGGCGCAGCGCTTAATCAACTAAGTCTCAATCTGCTCCTGCTAACTAGTTGGATGCTGTCAACTTGGCTGTCGTTGAAGGAGCGAACCCCCGCGTTGTGCTTGACAGCACATGCATAACCCTGGCTCAAGCGTCTCATGTAGGATGCACTTGGGATGCAAGGTCAAGCGAGCAAGCTCGCAAGCCTGGCATCCTGCCTTGGTTGTTCTGTTCCTGCGTCGAGATGCCGCCTACCAAATCGGCAAGCGAATTACCATGCCGAGCTTCATGAAACATAAATCATGCAGCTGTCACCATGGCACAGGCTTCTTCCGCAGGGCTTGACCTGTGGCGGTTTCAGTGAAGCAAGATGTATCCGTACGTGGGCAGGAAACTCGTGTTGCTCTTGCTAAGTGGGCTGGTTGGTGTCAATGCTCACGCCACAGTCGGAGACTGTCTAGCCAAAAGTGACAACCACAATTTCGTATGCAGGCTCCGACGAGGTTGAGCAGACACTGACGACTGCAGATCGTGATCGGCGGAGGCACGGCTGGACTGGCATTTGCGTCTAGGTTGAGCCAAAAGCGACCTGATGACAAGATTATCGTTTTCGAGGCTGGATCAGATGGTCGAGAAGACCAGAAAATCTACATACCATGGATGAAGGTTAGCCAATTGTTTCGCACATGAACCCCATGGCTGGATACTCATCTGATATAGGGCAGCGCTCTTGGCACTAAGTATGACTGGAACTTCACCACGACAGCCCAACCCAATGCCGATGGCCGGATTATGCCACAAAATCGTGGGAAGGTCCTAGGGGGCAGCTCGGCTGTCAACCTCATAGTCTGGGACAGAGGCACGAAAGACGAATTCGACTCATGGGAAGCTCTTGGCAATCCGGGCTGGAATTGGGATAGAATCTATCCTGATCAGCTCCTTGCTGAAAACTTTCTACCAAATTCCACGGTGTACGGCAATGAAGGCACCGCAGAAGGCGGTCCCATCGGCACTGCGATCGAGGAATATGCATCTGAAGCAGCCAACGCTTTCTTCCCAGCAGTAGAAACGCTTGGTGTCGGGTATAATTGGAACTCGCTAGCCGGCAACTCCCTAGGGTCATCAAATCAACCTAGATCAGTCAGTGGTCTCACGCATACAAGGTCCTACAGCCCAGATTACATGAAGTTAGCAAGCTCGAATATGTGCGTAGAGCTTGACACCAGGGTTGCAAAGATCATTCTTGACAACGAAGACGGGCTGGTTGCAAAGGGAGTGCTCCTCACCTCTGGCGAGCAGGTCATGGCAAGCAAAGAGGTAGTGCTGTCTGCAGGGTCTCTTCAGTCGCCAGGGATCCTCGAATTGTCCGGTATTGGCAACAGCGCCCTTCTCGAAGCTGTTGGCATCAAGTCCACTCACCACCTACCTGGAGTTGGTGAGAACCTACAAGATCACATGCGAATTCAGAACTCATACCAAGTCAAACCTGGTGTGCTGTCAGCTGATGAGGTTCGAAGCAATGCGACATATCGCCAGGAGCAACTCGCATTGTACAATGGCTCCATGCCGAACATCTATTGGAGCTCGCGCAACTCCTACGCTTTCCTCAACTGGGACCAAGTCGAGGGTGCTGACGCAGAACTGCTCACCACTCTTGCTTTGCAGGCGGTTGAAGCAGAGAACAGGACCATAAGCAGACAGAAGCTAGACTTCCTCACTAACCCTGCAAAGAATGCCGGTGTACCGCAGCTAGAGATTTTCCTGGCAGACGGATATTCTGGCAAGCTTGGGTATCCAACTGACAACACGACAGCCGCATACGACGATGGATTCTTTACGATCTATGGAGTACTCGAGCATCTGTTCTCTCATGGGTCAGTGCATGTTACGTCCACAAATGTCTCTGCACAACCGCAAATCAACCCCAATTACATCTCAACCGAATATGATCTTGAAGCTCTGGTGACGGCAGCGAAGTATTTGCGCAAGATCGCATCCACTCCGCCACTGGATGCACTCTGGGTCGAGGAATATGAGCCGGGTAAGCAGGTCCAAAGCGACCAGGAATGGGCAGAGTTCGTGCGAAACTCGAGCTTCAGCATCTATCATCCAACTGGGACTTGTGCAATGCTGCCACTTGAGGATGGAGGTGTGGTGGACCCCGAACTCAAGGTGTATGGCGTTAAGGGGCTGAGGGTTGTAGATGCGAGTATTATCCCACTACTCATCAGTGCGCACATCCAGACTGCAGTATATGGTATCGCGGAAAGGGCTGCGAAGATGGTGGCAGAGGAGTGGGCGGAGTGGGAGGCGCGGGCCTAGATCTACTGTACACCGTTCTAACGGTGCAGTGGTGCTTCGGAGTGCACCAGGTTCACTAACCTGATTGCCCTTGTGTTTGGTTACGGCCTCATTTTCTGCCACAGCAATAGAGATATTAAAGTGTCAACACTCATTGATGATCCTTTATCCTTGCCTTAAAAAGGGTCAAAGTAATTACAGTACTATCAGCTAAGACACCTAAGCCTAGTCGCGAATAAGGCGAGCATCAGGTCTCGTCTCACACGGACCTCACAAAACAATGCGGACTGGTGCAATGGTAGTGAGGTGGACGAACCGGCATCGTCCAAGAAGATACGCACTGGGAAGTCCCCACATGAGCTTAAGCCCATAAATATCGTTGAGTCTCGATGACCATCTGTCAAGCCCCTGAACGAAGAAGGCGAACGTCCCCGCTTCAATCCCACTCAACGTCGGGCAATCCACGATGGATGAGCCTGTACCCTGGTCCGGTCGTGAACAAATGATATTGTCAGACCACTTTCCCGGTGACCGGAAATGGATATTGGTCGTCTTGGCTCTAGGAGTATGGGTTGACATCCGTTTCAGCCTGATCGTTTTCTTTCTCCGGTTATCGTTCGAAGTTATGTCTAGGAGTCCCTTGAAGGTCTCCAATCCCTTTACAACAATCAGTGTATACTTGCTATACTCTGCAACAGTAGGGTGCAGTCTCCTACACAGGATGTCTGTCGGCGTCCTTGGTGCCAAGCATTCACTGGCAAATAGCCAAAATCCTTCTGTGCTAGCGTTTAGGGGTGAGCAGCCGTATACGAAGATCGATGATTGTTATGTTGGGATTCCGAACGCGTACGAGGTTCTTGATGGATGGGTTTGTTATGGTGAGATTTGTGGGCATGCCTAGGAGTGGTGCATGACAGTAGATACTGATAAATGCTATCGTGGTCCTATCGATTTTGATATGGCACAGCACGGAGGCATTTTAGGTAATGTGAGTATCGCTTCCACATGCGCTCACGGGGTCGGGTAGCATACTAGCGCCTTGCAGCTTAAATACAAGGTCGAGCACGCTGCTATCTTATCTAGCAAGCAGTAATGCATTAGAATTTCCCGAAAGGAAACCTCCTTGGTTCAGTAGAAGTAGCATATCCGTGTAGCAGCTGCTCAGCGCGGGAAAGAGGCATGATATTTTAGCACACTGTCTCGCTTCGTGCTAGACGTCGCTCCGATCTTGTCCCGAACAGGGCGCCAGGTATAAGGTGGGATGTGACTCCACATTGAATGGCCGTACACCATATATGTGTGATCCTCATTTGGCTGGCAAGGGATCTTTCTCGTCCGTCTCCTTGTCTTCTGCTGTGGTCTTTTGCGCAAGCTGGCACCCTGGTAGTTGCTGTTGCTCGCAGTCCGGACACATAGCCGAGGTCGGAGATTTGGAGCGTCCTCCGATAAGCTTATACGGCTAAGGCTGATATCAGACTAGCAGTATATCAACACCAACAGATAAGAATTTAAGCACATTGAGGAAAGGCATTCAGAGAACCCGAACTCAACGTGAAAGCTTGCACGAATCTCGACGACCGCTAACTACCAGGAAATAGCCGCACCAACACCAGGCCTCTTCGGAGCCGATTTGTGTGATCCATCGACTGACAAGGTACTTCAAGATACATCGAAGGTTTAGCAGACGCGGGGCTCATTGCACCTCCCTTTCTGAGTCACGGTTCACAAGTTGTTGGAACAACAGAGCATTCCACCGTGCCTTCCACTTCAAGCATCTGCCAAGCAGACCTGTACTCTGGGAGGCACCCAAACCTCAACATTCTGGTCAGCTTATACTATAACACACAAGCCAGCCATGGCCGATATGACCAACGGCGAGCGAGACTGGTCTCTACAAACTCCACCTCCCCTCCCAGAGGGCTACGACAAACATCACATCGTTTTTCTCGAAGCCGTCCATCTACCCCTCGCGGAGCTTCCCTTCCCCTACACAATAGAGAAACACCTGCGCACATCACCGGATCAGGTAGCCGAACGCATAAAAACCGCTACGATAGTCATCTCCAATGTCATCGACGTGAAGCCCTCAGACATGGATAAAGCACCTCATCTGCAGCTGCTTGCTATTCTTGCAACGGGAATGGGCTGGGTCGACAAGCCTTATTGTGCCAAGCGGGGGATCAGCGTCGTCAATGCACCGAGCGCGAACATCCCCGCTGTGTCAGAGCATTTTCTGGGCCTCTACTTCGCGAGCAGGAAGCGCATTGCCGTGATTGATGAGATTGTGCATACGGGAGATGACTGGGTTAAGGCGGGAAGTCTGACGAAGAGGGTGTGGCCGCAGGGGCCGCCGTTGGGATGTAGTCAGGAGACGTTGGGGATTATTGGGTATGGTGCTTTGGGGAAGAGAATCGAGTCTTTGTGTAAAGGGATAGGCTTCAATGAAGTGCTCATCGCGGAGCGGAAAGGGGTTAAGGAGATCAGAGAGGGTCGAGTCCAGTTTGAGGAGGTGATTCAGAGGTGCACGGCTTTTTGCATCGTTTGCCCGAAGGAGCCGGATACCATCAATCTGATTGGAGAGGAAGAACTGAAGATGATGAGGCCCGATGCGTTGTTGATCAACGTTGCTCGAGGTGGCATCGTGAATGAACCTGCGTTAGCGAAGGCGCTGAAGGAGGGCTGGATATTTGGTGCGGCAACGGATGTCCTCGACAACGAGCCTGGTGGTCCGGGCACGACGCCGCTGTTGCCTGATCTGGAGAAGGGTGAGGAGGAAGTGCCGAATCTGATTATCACCAGCCATGTTGCCTGGTTTTCGGAAAACACAATCACGAAGCTGCAAAGTATCAACCGTGATGCCATGACGGCGTTCGTTGAAGGCAGAATGTATGACCCGAAGGCCAGAGCTTGCGTCGCGGTCCATGATGGCAAGATCTGGAAGTAACCATAGATAAAAGTCGTGACAAATTACTGATAGAATAGACAGCTGCGCCCTGGTTTGAGTCATTGCAACTTCAGTGTAGCAGTGCGCTTCAAGCAGTCTCTGGAACTGGCTTCACTTTCTGGAAACTGATGGATCGTGCTTCTAGTGGGCGGGTGTCACGATGATGATGCTGCATAATGACAATAACCTAGAGCTAGGGTTTATGAATGAGTAGGCAGCTTCTGGCATAGACAGAAGCATACTGTATTGAGCCGAAGGAATTATACCCAAGGTGAGCCATGCAACTGTAGCTTGAGGCCAGACTCACGCGACCAAGTGGTAAGGATATGAACGACACTGCTCATTGCTAGCTTCATCTTGCCCCAGTGTGCAGACCCAAGGTTGATTACCGGCGCATTATCTTGGAGAGTAGATGATGGGCGCAACCGGTATTCTTTTGAGGTGGCAGTTACGGCCTGCTCCAGTTACAAACTGGGAAATTCAAAGAGGACTGCATCGTGAGTCTAGAGATGATGCTGCGTTTAACCACACGTCCAGCAAAAGAAGTGGAGTCGTTATTCTAATCTGGGATTAGCGTATTTATGAGCCAAGAGTTCGACCTGCCCACACCACGTTCCTCCAAAACTGTCCACAGCCTGCGGTCGGAATCTTGACCTCGCAGCCAGCTTCAACCCAACCAACGACTTCAGATTACAGCCCTAGTCGCAAACGCATAATCAGTCGAAATGTCTACCGCCGAGCTCGCAACCTCATACGCCGCTCTCATCCTGGCCGATGACGGTGTCGAAATCACTGTGCGTTCTCTCTGAAGAGATCCTGCTTGCGGGACTATAGCAAAACAAGATGCTAACACAGTTGCGATATCTAGGCCGACAAGCTTACTTCCATCATCAAGGCCGCCAACGTGCAAGAAGTCGAACCCATCTGGGCTTCCCTCTTCGCCAAGGTCAGTAGCGACAGAACCGCAACCATCCCACTCCAGCTCGCCGAAGAAAAGCATATCGTTGTAGAGGGACTCGAACGCTGACTAGGCTTAATACAGGCTCTCGAGGGCAAGGATGTCAAGGACATGCTTCTGAACGTCGGATCTGGTGGTGGTGCCGCTCCAGCTGCTGGTGGTGCTGCCGGCGGTGCTGCCGCGGGCGGTGCTGCTCCAGCTGAGGAGGCTAAGGAGGAGGCCAAGGAAGAGGAGAAGGAAGAGTCTGATGAGGACATGGGTTTCGGTCTCTTCGACTAAGTGCTTCCAAACGACGATATATCACGCCTTGCATGACGACCTGTTAGGACTTTCCCATCAAGCCCACAGCCAAGACGGGAGATGCACATTTGTGCTTCGAAGCCTTGAGCTGGCGCATGGATGGTCGTCAGACATTCGACAAATTCCGAACAAATCCTCGAGAACTACGGTCCGGGACGAGCTTTTGGCAGGCGAAGACTCATGCGGACATTCAATCAAAAGAAATATTGCCTTGAGATCTTGAAGTTCGAGAAGCGAATGTCGAATACAATTCTTCAACCAAACCCTATGCTGTATTCAGGCAAGTTGTGGTCCAACGTTCGTCCCCTCCCAAATACCATGTGAGTGGGACAGTCGCTTTCAATGGATGACTTGCTAGTCGATCGATGTCAGCTGCAGTTGAGGCACTGGCCGTTCATCACGTTCGTAGTCAGCTCTGACAGTGCTGTAGATGTGCCTCTGTGAGGGGTTCGTTGCTGTCGGCGTTTCCCCGAAGTGCTTCTCATGGCAGGTCTCGCTAAGCTTTCGGGTCTTGTGCAGACGATTTCTGCACTTTCATATCAAACACGTGCCTAAGCGGCCTAGAAGTTATCGCACACAGTTTGAAGTTAGTAGTGGCGTCTTGACGCGCAGCAAGCACATCTGACCATGAGCAACGGCACGACGGAACCGACCGGAATCGGCTTCTCACATGTGTCTAGTGTCAAACTCTCTGCACCTCCACCTCCGATTTCCGTGCACACTCGGTGGTGACGACCCTCTTCCCCTCGTCGCGTTGACCTGCTTGTTTGCTTCGGCATGAAAGGTTGGCTCTTGCTTCTTGGTAACAGAATTTCCTCTCTGCAGTGTCCTACCCACAACTACTTCAAACGCTTGACCTGGGAAGAGGTTCACCATAGCTCTACCGTCAAACCACTTCAGAAGCATAGAGTATGGCTAGGTGCACAAGAAGCGGCATATTCGACTGCGCTTCCAGTATACGGAACCGACATTACCTGCTCTATTCGTGACAGCGAGCAACAAGCGCAGAGCTTCACACAGCAAATTCCACTTTGTAGACCGTCAGCCTTGCCGAACTGCGCGATAACCAACACACAAAGCACTCGCAGCAGACTGTGAAGGTTGGATGCGCACTGTATGAGTGCCGCCCTCGCTAGAAGAGTCTAAGCCAACAACAATGGTCTTCCTCACAGAGAGCTGGTTTTGGCGAGGTACTCAGTCTGCAATCTTCTATTACGCATCATGCACGCCTTGGGTTGAGTACAAGTACAAGAAAAAGCGGAGGAAAGACGCAGCCAGGTCTCGGAAAGACAAGAACGACAACATCATATACACACAGCCGGGTGTCACCAGGCAGCCTGCACCATTCCAGACAAACGAAGAATGGGCTCAAGAGATAGTGGAGGGACCAGGTCCGCCCAAAGGGTGGAAGAAAGACGAGATCTGGCATAAGCACCACAACCGGATCAAGCTCGGAGGAATCAGGACACGAGCTCGAGCTGAGACAGCGACTTCTTCGTCCTCACGTGCCAGAAGTGAGTGGACAGCTGTCGAAAGCCCAACGTCATCTACGACGCAGCAATTACCAGCAGCCCTTATCCACAACGCTAGTTGTAGCGTCCAGAGCATCGGAGAACAAGGTACGAAGGAAAAGATCCAAGAGTTAAGGGAAACCCGAGGCGCGGTCCTGTCTCGTGATGGGGTTTGTGACCGCGATGTCTCCCCTGGGATATCCTCCACAGCGGTCGGAAGCCGACTCAGCCCTTCGCCAGATCATCTGAAAGGCCTTCGGCCAATCCCTTCTTCCAACACCGAGACCACTGGGTCCAAACGCTCATCTTTCGAGTCAGCGACATCTTCTGAAAACAAGCAAGCTGCACCACGACCATCTGTGGAGAGGAAGCTCTCAAATGCGATGGACGGCATTAGGGATACTATGCGAGCGGCACTTCAGCCAGAGAAATGGAACTGGATACGTTATGAGAGGGACGACGAGATCCTGCCTAATCTGAACGAGAAGATGAAATCGATGTGGGAAAGCATGAAGGTGAACGTGGGTGCACTAAGCGATGAGGCCGCTGCAAGACTGCGACAGATCGAGCCCCAGGAACCTGTGCCAGAAAGCGAAGCGAGCAAATGGCAGCGAGGCACTCATCCAGCAGTAAACCACCTCCACCCGCCTATCGTTTCGCAATTACCGTACAGTCGACATGAGGCTAAGTGGATGCTGATGCCTGCGCCATCAGCAGATGTTATGATGGGTAGACGACGGCCCGATCCGTTCACGGATACGAACAGACGTCCCTTGTGCGTGATCGGAAGAGCTGAGCTTGAAGAGGAGCCAAAGAAGGCGGTCGAATCGTGTGCTGTGAGCTCCGAGGAGGAGTCTGCCAGTTCAGAAGATGATGTTTGGGAGCCTGACTGGGCGCATGTGCAGAGACCGCAGCGCGCGCGCCTGGTGAGGTATCGTCAACGGTCTGTATCATGACAGACGATATCTCAGGCACAGAGAGTACCGCATTATTTCGGCTACGTCACTTCGCGTAATTGTAGTAGAGGGGTTGAAGATAGATGCGTAAAGGAATTAGAAAGCCCTGATGACGGCGGGCAACACACTCCGATTCCGGTAGACAGCAAGACTCGGATCTACTTTCTCACTTTGTGATGTTGAACTGCTACCGTGCACGAACAGCGACGCGTACAAAGTGCTCAGCATCGAGTCCAATATGTTGATGTCGTGATCTGGTATTCGCGGTGAAGACAAGTAGTCTGCTTGTCATGAGGATTCGGGGATGGCGACCGGAAGTCCTGGGAAGTCAACACTACTGACGCGCCGTTAGTGATGGAGTGGAGCATCCAGCGCCATCAATGTAAGGGTATATTAAAGTGCACAGCCTCTCTTCATATTGCTAGTCCTACTACTCATGTCCAGCCTTCCTCGCGATTGACACGATCGTGACATCTGTGCAACTCAGTTGTGAGCTTACATCCAACTGCTTCGAGAACGGATAGGTGGTAACACCTGTAGTACACTCGCGTACAGTCTGATCCCTGCTTCACTGCTGCAGTTTCCCGTCCAGTTGACAACCCGAGACCTCCTGAGACACGTTGAGGAGCATAGTGAAATTGCTTCTGAAATACACATCACGCCTCCTCAATCCCACAATTCAGGAAGGGCACGATATTCTTTCAGACGCCTCACCTGGTCCCTTTCCACAATTCATCCCTAGCTCAACGGCCTTGTCGTCGACCTTCCGGTAGACCCCAATCAGGCTCTGCTATTCTTGTGCTAGAACACCTAAACAGGGTTCACTGCATACATCGACCACCCTACCAATTCCTACACTTGCCGCCAACAGAATAGCCGAAGCCCAATATGTCGACCTCGTACATATCCGTCGCTATCTCGTACGGGCTTGTGATTGTCATTGGCGGAGTCGCCACATACATCTACAAACCAGATCTGGTTACCAGGCTGCTACCAGCTGTGGCATCTTCACAGCAAGCCGACTCTGCAGACGAGCAGAAGTCCACCAACAAGAAGAAAAACAAGAAGCCGAAAACAGCGAAAGAAGCAGCTGATCAGGTCACAAGCGTTGTGTCCACAGGCACAGAGGAAGCGTCGAGATCAAGTAAGAAGAGGAAGATCTCATCACCTATCGACAACACAATCACAGCGACAGCAGTCGATGGCCAGAAGAAGGAGCTTCCAAGGGATACCGAGAACGACATCACCGACAAGGACTTTGCACAGCAGCTAGCCAAGGCTCAAGCAGGCATGAAGCTGCAAGACAAGACACAGCAGAAAGGCCCTGCACCAACACGGTTGGCGGCCACGTTACAGCCAACCAAGTCAGGCAGAAGCAGCAATGCAGAGCTCTCATCTAGCGCAGGTGGAGATGCCGACGATGATATGTCCTCCGTTGAATCTCCTCAGCAACGTCCGACGTCTGGGCGGGATATTTCTGACATGCTCGAGCCTTCCACTGCAGCACCCACCGCCCTGCGCTTGACCAACGTCACAGAACCGAAAAAGCCGAAGCAAACCCCTAAGCAATTCGAGCAGGTCGAGTCCAAGAAGCAGAGAGCTGCGCGAGCCAAGCGAGAAGAGCAGAAGAAGATCAACCAGGAATCTGATAAATTACATGAGCAGAAGAAGCAAGAGCAGTTACGACGAGCTCGAACGGCCGCCGGGACATCGAACCAGACCAGGGCCAACAACTTTGCTGCAAGCACGCCGAACGCCTGGCAGAACAAGCCGTCGGGTGCTACATCTGTTCCCAGCAGCTCAGCTGGCCCCCTACTTGACACATTTGAGACGTCAAACACCACGAAAGAATCAGTCCAAGCGCAACCAGCGCCCACCGTTGCTAATGAGAGCTCTTCAAACAACAATGCCGCCGATTTGAAGTCCCAAATGGGTGGGAACACAGCCAGTGCCGTTACGGCTTCGGCACGAGAGAATGGTACATGGGCTGAACAGATGTCGGTCTCGGAAGAAGAGCAAATGAACATAGTGCGTGAGCAACAGCAGGAAGATGCTTGGGAATCTGTTCAGAGCAAAAAGTCCAAGAAGAAAGGGCGCAAGGAGGGCGACACAAGCAGCGAAGCAAGCTTTGCTGCTCCCTCCCGGCCACAATCACAATCGCGGGTCATTAAGCCCCAAGCTAACGGCACGAACACAAACGCAGCCACGAAATCTCAGCCAAGCGTCAACAGATTCGCGACCATCCAACCCACTGCCAACACGAGTGGGCTGCAGGAGGATGACTGGGCGGCGTAGATGAGATCTCGAGGAACTCTATAAAGATTACATATCCGATCGGTTCTAGGTAGAGTGAGCAAATTTGCATTGAGCAAAAGGGAGATGCAGACCAGGGGCGAGCAGAACCAGATTTTGAAACTTTGCATTTGAGCTCTTTCAACGGGTACACTAGTTATAGGAGGCATATGTTTGCTGTGCTTCTAAGAATAGTCCATTGTGAGACCAGGCAGACGAAAGCAAGCTTAAGAAGCTGCACAGAGTACTGTCACGGCCTAGACAATCTAGAAAACAAAATAACATATTTCACTGAGCGGCATCGACGCAGCCCTAACATGATTTTATGATAGCCGAGTACTTAACCCGTGTCAATAGGGTGATGCACATTCCGACGATGCTCGAGCCGAATTAGATCTCTCCTCGAACTTGGTACTGCCCCTAACTACTGGACAGTATAAGCGTGCACGTATGGGCGATTTAGGCCTTTGTCAGGAGTGGTCCGGGTGGCATGGGTGGGACGGTGAGGATCTGCATGTGCACCTGTTGCTTTTAAAGCACAAAACCGTGTCCTTTCAAACCAATAATATCCCACTTAGCACAATTACCGCCCTGACAATATCCTTCTCGCTGTAGTCGTCGACACTGTCAACTCTCTTTTACGTCGACCTGACCAACGCTTTAACCAGACGACATCTGCAGCACTCCATCCTTTACACTTGCTCGTGGCATTAATCGTACGCACAAGCACGACACATACCACAGCCATGGCCCAAATCCGGGGTACAGCAGGGTACAACCTGGGAATGAACAATCAATTTGGAGGACCGAGAAGCAACAACGCGACAAACGACCCCAGTCCTTTAGATCAGATCCGAGAACAAACGAGCAAGATAGAAGACTTTCTGAACACGTTAAGCGAACCTCTCAAACCGTGAGTACAGCTTTGCCCGCGCAGAGCATAAGAGGAAACTATGAATGCTGACCAAGAACAGATATCTCCCAGCCATAGGGCGATTTCTTATCGTGGTGACATTTATCGAAGATGCCCTACGGATCATCACGCAATGGAGTGACCAGCTCCTCTATCTGAAGGATTTCAGGCACAGTGAGTGCAGTTCAAGCTCAGACAGGAAGAGAAGCCAAAGCTGACAGCGTCGCAGTACCCTGGGGTGTCACCCATATGTTCCTCATCTTCAACGTAATAACCATGTCGACCTGCGCGACTCTTGTCATTATGCGCCGCTATTCCGAGTACGCAGTCGTCGGCCTCCTCGCAGTCGTTGTTATCCAAGCCCTTGGCTACGGCCTCATCTTCGACCTCAACTTCTTCCTACGAAATCTGTCCGTCATGGGAGGCCTGCTTATGGTCCTCGGAGACTCAGCCGTCAAGAAGAGCAGGGCTTTCGCCGGACTGCCGACCATTGATGAAAAGGACAAGAAGATGTATATCCAGCTTGCCGGTCGCATTCTGCTGATCTTCTTGTTCATTGGCTTCGTCTTTGCGGGAGAATGGGGTTTCGGTAGAGTCGTGGTCAGCTTGTTTGGCTTGGTCGCTTGTATCATGGTTGTCGTCGGCTTCAAGGCGAAAATTAGCGCCATCCTCCTCGTTGTCCTACTGAGTGTGTTCAACCTCCTGGTGAACAATTTCTGGACGGTAAGCATAACTGCCGAGACTTTTGCACACAAAAGACTAATCTTGCTTCCAGCTGCACCCTCATCACCCTCACAAGGACTTCGCCAAGTACGACTTCTTCCAGATTCTGTCCATTGTTGGAGGACTTCTGTTGCTGGTCAACATGGGTCCAGGTTCCATTAGCGTTGATGAGAAGAAAAAGGTGTACTAGAGGTCACTGCCAATATCACAATCACAATCACAACCACGATCACAAAGGAGTGTGGCATTTGGATATGTCCACGTCTTCGAATACGAGGTCCACGCCGAAGATGAGCCACGCGAGAATGATATATGCTGCGAAAGCATCTGCATTAGACCAGGATCGAAGCGTCCTAGAAGGCGGAAGTCTCTATGCTGCAGCCTGCGGCATAGAGCTGTCAAGAGACGGCCAAGACAAGGCCTCTGCTCAAGCCACCAGGAGAGAATTGCTCGAAGGCGGCCTTCTGGTCGATCTGCCTACATACAAACGACTCGATCTGATAGTGGAAGAACGAATCTGGAAGTGACAGGCCAAGCAAGATCCATCAGACGCCGTGCAACGGCTCGTTAGTGAGCTGCACCATCGGAACCAATCATATTCTCCATCGTTTCTACGCATGCGGAATCGAGTAAGTGTAGCATATCGCCTAGACCCAGACCTATGCAGGAACAGTCTCCGTATGTAGCAACATGGTTCAATCAAAACAACGAGTGACACTCATTATCAACGCTTCTATCTCCTGTTCCGTTGCGGGAATGAAGAGCATTATGAAATAGAAAAAGGAATGGGCTCCTCCGATCGCGCCGGGGTCTCTTAGTACATGAAGCATCTCGTGCCTTTCGTGACAGCGTAAAACACCCCTTGCTTCTACCCCAATCCTTCTACCTAGTTACCTTGCCACTTCCAGCCCAGAAAAGAGGGCAGATTGGATTCACCAGGCAACAGCAAGCTCATTCTTTGTGCTCCGCTCTCGGACCTGGCTGGTAAAAGGTGCCCTCCCGCCGAAATACGCCGGGCTCACGTTTCATCTTGACCTCAATAAGTGACGCGGCTGAGTTTCATAGTTACTCTGTCACAAGATCAATGACAAGACTCTTGAAAAGCTGAAAAGCTGAAAAGAATAGAAAATCGCAGGATCCGACCACCATTCCCACCTGAGAGCAGTGTCCGAAATCGTCCTCCGCCCCCAAGAAAGGCTTTCTCCCTTCAACCACACCAAAATCATGGCGCCCAGAAGGAGGGTCATAATTGACACAGATCCTGGAAATGACGATGTCATTGCTATACTACTTGCACTGGCGGCACCAGCGTCCGAACTGGAGGTGATGATGATCTCGGCAGTCGCTGGCAATGTTGACGTTCGCGCATGTTTACGCAACATAGTGGCTATCTTCCACATACTTGAGAAGGAGGTCGAGTGGCGAGAGGCAAACGGCGTGCCAGTAGGTTACGAGGGTGCCACAGCCTATAAGCCCATTGTAGCCATCGGTGCCAACGAACCTTTACACGATAGGACCGAGAACGCTGACTACTTCCATGGGCTTGACGGCATGGGTGGCTCAACTGAAACACACCCACAATTCAACCCCGACGAGTCCTGGAAGCAGCTGTTCGAGAAGCCGCCCCCAGAGGACGAGCTCACAAGGACGGCAAAGCAGACCAGTGATGTTGAAAAGGACAAATTTCGAAACTTCATACCATCTCTAGAACCAGCGCATAAGGAGATACTGCGCTTACTAAGGGAGAACGAGCCAGATACAATCAGTCTTGTGTCAATAGGGCCTCTCACCAACCTCGCCCTGGCCGCAGCCGAAGACCCGGAGACCTTCCTCAGATGTCGTGAAGTAATAAGCATGGGCGGCGTTGTGGACGGATTCGGAAATGTTACACCGAACGCAGAATTCAACGTCTGGGCCGATCCGCATGCCGCAGCACGAGTATACGCACTCACATCCCCAAAGCCCAGCTCGACTATGCCACTCACGAAAGAGGACTTCGCTGGGCGGGAACTACCGCCATATCCAGCCAAGCTGAGCAAGCAGCTGAAATTAGTTCTAATGTCGCTGGACATCACTGAACAGCACGTCATCACACGCTCGCTGTTTCTCGGGAAGAGCGAAGAGATAGCCTTGCGGGGCTCACCACTCGCGCAATGGATGCGCGCCTTCCTCATCCCTATGCTCGACAAGATGGCAAGTCTACACCACGGGCATGATGATGACGCCGCGTTTCAACTGCACGACCCGCTTTGTATCTATTACCTCCTCACTGAGACCGACCCATCGTGGAAAGAGAGTGCGGGATCACCAGAGGACATCAGAGTCGAGACGCAGGGGCAGTGGACGAAGGGTATGACGGTTGGGGACAAGCGGCCACGAAGACGGAGGAACAGTGATGGTGAGGTGCCGCATGATCGGGGAAACTGGCTGGGGAGAGTCAGTGGGAACAGAATTATGAGGATGTTGGAAAGCCCAGGGAAGGATGAGGTTGGGACGTGGATGTTGGACCGGATCTTGGGATACGTGCAATGATTTGATTTGTGAACCACTGGCGAGGATAGGTACGACAATAATGCAGCGCCACGTCTGCATAATCTGTATCAGTGCATTCTGTTCTACAACACTGAGGAGTGTCGCAGGCCGCAACCAAGGCCATCGCATAACAGGTCCAGGGGCTGTGCTTGAGCATTTTGAGCTTCAACACTGCCTACCCAGCAAGCGGTATCCTCCTGATTCTCAGAATCTTAAGGTCTAGCTGGTCAAATCCGTGCCCTGATTCTGTTCGACTTTGGCACTCAGTCGAGAAGTGCTTGTTCTTACTCCTTGATTACAACTATGCATTCTACTAACAGGATTATCACGTGTTGTCCAATGATCTTACTACGCTCGTCATCTGGGTGACGCATGAATGTTGCTGACAACATGCCCATAAGTTACCACTCTGGTAGCCAGGATTGGAGAAAGTGCGACCGCTACCCAAAGCACCACACCTTTCGCTGCAACCGCTACCTCTTATACTACTGTCTCCTAGCAAGATCTAACAGATGTCTCTTGCTAGCACTGGGACAATAGTGACGTTTTGAGGCAAACCATTGCCTTGGAATCTCCGAGAAAATGCTACAACAACTTCTCACCCTCGTGGTGTTCTGCTCTGGTGTATGGTTGTTGGCCTTGTTCGTCGTCAGTTTTCCCTACAATCAACGACATATATTCTACCTACACAAGCTGCCTATCTGGTGGAAACAAAAGCTCGACATACCTGAGTCGTTCGGATTCCTGCCCAACCAGGTAACCCACCACACCATTATTACCTCAGATAAAGAGAGGCTTTTTGCTTGGCTAGTATTACCGCTCAAGGCTTACGCTCAACATGAAGCGTTTCTCGTGCAGCAAACGTCTGCCATCAAAGCGCGGAAAGCTGTGCTCGACATTGTCAAGCAAGACTCGAAGAGCAAGCTAATAATCTACTTTCACGGTAACGCCAACACGGTTGGCTCAACGCTACGCACTGAAGCTTACAGATCCATATCTGCGCACGACCCAGAGCATATGTACGTATTGAGCTTCGACTATCGCGGTTTTGGTCGGTCAACTGGACATCCCACAGAAGATGGCCTTGTGACGGACGCGATCAGTGTCATTGAGTGGGCGCGGAAAGAGCTACAGGTCCCATACAATAGGATACTCTTGCTTTCGCAAAGCCTAGGCACGGCCGTTGCTAGCGCAGCTCTACGACACTTCACCAGTGAGCCTGACCGGCCTTCCTTTGCTGGACTCATGATGTGTGCTCCTTTCACAAACATGGCAGATGCCTTCATGCACTACAAGCTGTTCCTAGGCGTCGAGCTGCTCGCACCTTTACAATTCATGAGACCTCTTCGTGCTTGGTTTATACACACGCTTGCAGACAAATGGTCTACAGCACAGGATATGAAATCGATCATGTCATCATACGATAGCCTCAAGCTCACATTTGTGCACTGCACCACCGACGATATGCTCCCTGCCCAGATGACACACCAATTAGTCGCTACGGCGTCAGAGATGCTGAAAGACTTGGGTGAGACGTCCGAAACTCGATTGAATTTTGGCAACGGCGGCAGCATCCAAGAGTGGCGTCTCGGGAACAGGCGCCTGCGCAAGGTCATGCTTAATTACGGAGGTATGTATAAGCGGCGGTGTCACATTGCTCGTGCTGAATTTCTACATAGGTCACAACACCATCATGAAGTGGGCGCCTGTGGCGCTCGAAATCTCCAAGATATTCGAGCAGACAAACGACGAGTTACTATGATAGGATAAAGCTGACTGTACATGCGGTACAAACTTTGTCCACTCAAGGGTCTCGAACGCACCCTCAGACCATGCACGTGAAAAGCCAGAGTCTCAGCAATGATACACAATTGTGTAAAGAGGTAGGCGACACCTTCTGCTGCTCCAAGGGGGACTTGAATGTTGGAAACCTGGTCGCGTTCACCATACACTATCCTGCATGTTCTTTTGATGCATACGCCTCCCATATTCCAGTAAAAGGCGTGACGCATCCACCAATGATTTGACCGAGCTTTCTTCCTCGGTTCGGTGGCGGAACGAAGATGGTACATTGACCCATCTCGTGTACAGAGGTCCTTGCCGTAACACGTTGCGCAAACGCCGACTCAGTCACGAGCTTTGGAATGACTATGGCAAAGATCGTCCATTTGGTTTTCCGGAACCAGATCCATCGAGTCGTGTCGGTGGTCGCTGGCAGATTGAGGTGTAGCACAGTGAACGTGCAGATGGAGCTGGTGAAGAACAATGACCAGATGATGTCGAATGTGCCTCTGATCTCACCGCAAAGACATACCATCTACAGTCCTTGCAAATATGAAACATTATGCCTGCGACACGATTCTGGGCTTGCGCGCCTCGATGAAGGGCTACAGAGCGGCAGCACTCTTTACGGCGCTTATCAGCTCGAGCTGTGGATACCGACATTAGCCACATTTTGGCGCAACTGCAACGGCGGCAACGACGAAGAGACAACGAAATGCAAATGGCTGAGCATATGACTATTCATTATCATTGTTATGCTGTATTCAGCTATTTGTGAACCACTTTTTGCACCACACAGCGACGCCTTTTGACACCACTGTTTACTCATCACCTGCTGAAGCGAAAGGACCGGTCGTCGGCGGCGTGACGGTGTAACCACTGTTCTCTGCCCAGGCCTACGGAAACTAAGTGTCAGCCGTGCTCGTTGGTCAAGGATGTGGTGACAGAGGAGCAAACATACCAAGCTGTTGAACTCGACATATTGGTAGTTGATCAGACCGGCACTGTTGAGCTTGATCAAGGTGAAGCCCTGGATGTATTCGTTGGGGCCTGGTCCGATGCCGTAGAAGCGCCATTGCCAGACGAATTGGTTGCAGTCGACGGTCAGGCTGAGGGTGTCGATTTGTGGGATGGGCGGCGTGGATAGGGTGTCGGTGACGTATGTTGCTTTGCTGGTTTCGACGATGTCGCCGAGCTAGTGGGGTGTTAGTTATATGATTCAAATGTGATGGAATCAGGCTGAAGGGTCACTCACAGGTGCCATGCGGAGAGAGTTGATCGAGTCTCCATACTCTTGAATGTCGTCGGCGAAGATTGCGTCGGCAGCTGCTTGGGCAGCGGCGAGGTCAGTGTGCATGAGGAAGACTCTCTCCTGGTCGACGAGGTTCTGGACATAGGCGCGGGTGGGGCAGCCGTTGTTGCCTTTGTTCCAGTTTCCCCAGCCTCCCGGTGCGGCCGTGGCTACAACGGCCAGGGAAGCGAGTGCTGCAGCGAACTTCATTTTGAAAGAGATGAGCTGACAATAAAAGCGACTGTGGATGAGGTGTCAAAAGCGAAGGTACTTTGAAGCGAATTGTGATGCCAGGCTGACCGAGAGCAGGATTGCAGCTACACAGGTACTTATACACTGGAACCTGTCAACATGGCACCATGTTGCCGAGAGTTACCTCCACTCAAGCTCTAATTGGCAAGCTTGATCCGAAAAGCTCATGCTTGTTCGTGTTGTTGCCGGCGCATCTGCAAGCAGCTAAGCGTAACAAGCAATAACTTATATTCAGCCTGCATGTCCTGGATGAAGGATGCATGGAGCTGGAAGGTTACTCGTACCTAGAGCGAGGTGAAACCTGCAGTCTCGTCGTCATTTGATGGACGGTCATTGGCAGGCTCTGTCATAGTTCGCCTATTGTGGTCAAAATCCTAGTAAGCACGCAGAGCGATAATTCATGGATCAGCACTAAAGCGGAAGTATACGAACTCTTTTGGCTGATGTACCTGCTTGAAGTGCCTGACTCCCCACACCTGACAGAACGTGTTGTGGGTGACTCTCGTAGCCGAGTCCCGGAGCGAAGCGTGAACCAGCCAATCTCGGCCTTTGCCAAGCCAGTCCATGAGTTAGTGGCAATGCAAGCACGTTGAAGCTTCCAAATTTGGGTCGCCTTGAGAGCCCAGAATGATGGACAAGCCGCTTGGCAAGAGCTTATGGCGGAAGCCAAATGCTGCATGTGGTTAGGATTCTGACTTTGCAGCAAGAAGAAAGCAGGCAATGCAGGATATGTCACAGTTCATAGCTTGGAACGTGGCAATACTTGTTACTTATCCTGCGAAAAAGGCAGAAAGCAAGCGCCCTGCGTGAATCTGCCTCTAACCAGCTGGCCAGTCATGCAAAGTAAGTTCATAACTCCTGCATGGACATGTGCTCCTCGCTGCTGCCGATGGCTGCATTATGCGCGAGGTCCTGCGCTATCATCATCAACCACCTAGCCAGCCTTCTCCCTCCCTTCATAATCATCTCTTCGACAATGGGCACGGCACCTTCAAAATATGCTTCTCCCAGATCCTTGCTCCCCAGTTCTTCCAAACCCCCCTCCATGACATAACTGCAGACATACGCATTTGCCTCACCAGCCCATCGCAATGCACACTCCACCGCATCATGAACACAAACATGCTCAACCTTCTCTGCAACCCTAGCGTCCCGTGCATACCTCGCATATAGAAACTCCGCCCACGCATACGCAGCCTCCGTCTCGTTCTTCAAATCCCACCTCCCTTTACTTCCAAACACACCCGTCTCACCCGCAATCTCCACGATTTTCTTCGGAATCAAGGTATCCCACACACTGTGCAAATTGTGATTCTGCCGATCAAACACCACGTCGATGTCGTTGCCCCCTCTGCTCAGATTCTCCGTATGCAGCGGCTGATGCACATCGCCGAAGAAATGCAGCATGAACCGCATACTCTGCCCCCGCTGCCAAAACGGTAAGTCCACGTCCGCGACGCGCGCCGTGTGGTTCGCGATCGCAGTCACGACGCAGCCGTCGGCGGGCAGGCAGTCCCGGCTCATGCTAATCCCGCATTGGTGCGGGGGGTTGTCGAGCGCGTCGATGTAGTGCCAGGGCGCGGTGTAGGCGAAGCTGGGGATGTAGCGGATGCGGTCGGGGAAGAGGGCGGCGGTTGTGGGGTCTTGGGCGTGGAGGAGCGTGGAGAGGAGGGCGTGCGCGGGGTGTGTGGGTGGGATGTGCAGGAGGGAGAGCGCGACGGTTGTGCGGTGGCCGAGGGAGCCCCAGGGTGTGGCTGGGGATAGGAGCGTGAAGAGTGTGAAGAGGAGGGGGAGGAGATGGTGCGTGATGTGCGCCATTCTGGTGGATGGGTGGGGTCGTTAGGCGCAGACAAGCTTGGGAAGGGGAGCGAACGGATTAATGGAAGTTGGGGGATGGAAGTGCTTTTATGTATTGCGATTCAAATTCGTAGGAGCTGGCATTGTCAGGCCTGTAAACTGGCCACTACATGATAGTGATATTGTCGATGAGTGAGAGGTTGCCTGGTAACTCGGTGTTGTTGTGTATCAGGTGGCCGGGTCATCGGACGCGTTTAGTGGTTGACGCGTCGAGTTTCTGGAATGGGGTCTTCTTGGCGTCCGGGTAGCTTTTGACGCAGGAAGAAAGCTTCTTGGCCTTGCTATCTTACCTGCAGTGGTCATTCCCTGCTTCTTTCGTCTGCTGTTCTCTTGCCACAAGCATCGATGCCTCTTCTGAAGAGAATTAGAGCCAACGAGTATTAGGAGAATTCTTGCGTAACTAATTCTGGCGACAGGGTTCGACCAAGTACGACCGTGCTCAGGTCCTGAGAAACATCAGGCTACATGTCTTTAGATCACTGCATTCTGATCCCTTCCGGAAGGAAGCACGAAAAATGTTGAATTGGCCTCCATGATGCTGAGTCTATCTTCCTGTCGTGTGCGTGCTATTGATCTGAGCACGCACGAGGTAAGCCAACTCCAGCTTCGCATACTCGTTCAAATGCCACTTGTGAAACCGTACTTGATATGAATCCTACCTGGTCGATTCGATGGGCCGGGAGACAGCGGAGACATGACTTAGTGGTCAAGTCTTCCTCATGATGTCGATGAACATTTTTTGCAAACGGATGAGCCCAACGTGTCCCACTATCTTTAAATATCGTCTTACCCAGTCTTTGCTGAGACAGTCCGTCTCTTGTATTCTGACAACCAGACCATAACGCAAAAGAAACCCGACTTGAAGTGCTCATAATGGTCAAACTCAGCCACTTCAATGTCGAGATTCTACAAGATGGTACTGCAGCGAATGAGTACGCAGATCGACTCGCTGAGGTGTCCCCCAATACGGAGACCAAGTACATCGAGATCAAGGAATGTAAGAGTTTTGCTATCAGACTGACTGTGGATGAGCATTTCAAGTTTGAGGAGTACGATGCACTCTGCGTTGAGGTAAGAGTGGATGGTGAGAATGCCGGTGGCATGTGCTATCAGCGACACTCTATGATCGAGGGTTACGAAAACGTGAAGCTCGTCGAGGGGTTCTTCCATACCAGCGACGGCAAAACCTGCTTGCGGACTTTTCGATTCGAGGAGGCAGAAACGAGTAGGAAGTTTTGACGTTCCCTGGAGTACTGCTAATCCGCCCAGGACCACTGAAGAAGGATGAAGAGCTAGACGAGGTGCTTGAGAAGTACGGCGACCAGGGTTCGATCGTTGTCAAAATCAGGCGTCTCGGTGGTGTGTCGTCCTTGGGACGATCCACTAAAGGAGGGAGAGGTAAAAGCCCGGAAAATGTGCCCGAAAAGGTCGTCAAAAAGACTGGCTGCTATACCAAAACCAGGTCAGACACTTACATCGGCTTCCCACCACATACTTACTAGGATTCAGCTTCGATGTAATTGAACAGAACGAACCTTCCTACATTTTCGTTACGCACAATGAGAAGGAACCTGCAACGCGCTTCCGCCTCAAGTACCGAACAATCGGTGGGCCACACCCTCTCGTTTTGAGGTATGCTAACATGTGGTAGAGGCGCTCACCGACCTGGGTATAGTGAAGCCACGAATCATAGAGCACCCAGGTGGAACCATACTAATCAAGGATGACGAAGAACTCACCGCAGAAAACGAAAGACTCAGGGTAAGTTGGTGATGTGCACGTCGGTGTACATACTAACATGAAGCAGAAGGAACTAGTAGAACTCAAGAAGCGAGTGAAGATTGAAGAGGCTGAGGAGCATAAAGAACTCCGCCAAAGGAAGCGCAAGCGATTAGAGACAGCCGCGGCTGGAGACATGGAAGTAACGGACGAGCGACCTGCCAACCGCCGTCTGCCTACCGTCGATGATGAGGTGATAAACCTTGGGGACTGAGTGTCCGCGTTAATCACGTCTTCTTTCCACCGACGCGCTACTGTAATAATCTGATAATGTTGGATGGACTCTAGGAGCAGCTGAGCGCTCAGTGGAGGTGAGAACTTGAAGATGAAAAGTTGTCAGCAAGTCGCTTGCTTCAACGGGCTCGTTCAGACCTCTCTAACGAGTAAGTCAGGGTTGATTGCAGCTGACTGCGTCGATCTGCTCAATGGTCTTGGCATGCTGTGAGCTTCTATCAACATATCTGGTTCATCCATTCCAACTTGTCCCGCCATTGTTACCTGCTGCCAGTTCTTCACCTTCTTATACTCCACCATGGCCATCCACGATAAGTTCGAAGTCCGTGTTTTCATTCAAGGCAAACCCGTCCATGAATACGATGGTCCAGAGAGCTGCACAGACTCTTTGGCAAACGGAAAGACTGCACATAGAAAGACCGGACCAGTCGTCGAAAGATGCATCGAATCCGTGCCTGGAGAGAATTTCGCCATCGAGTTGAAGATGAATCGAGACTTCGAGCTCAAGCCACGTCAAGCCCTATCTTTCGATATTGAGGTCGATGGAAAGCTTGCAGAGAGCTCGATTGCTAGGAAGAAAGACTACGACGGTGGGTTTGGCTGGATCGACAAGATCGAGGGAGTTTCAGATTGCGTTCGAGGCATCTGGCGACTACGCAAATTCAGGTTCCAAAGTATTCACACAGACACTGGGCCATCGAACGAGAAGCCCGATGCAGATGAGGTGGCTAAGATCGGCTCGATCCTAGTCATAGTGCGTCGTGTAAGGCTCATCAAGCAAGAAGCTCCTGAGATGGAAGCAGACGATGGAGGCAGATCCAAAATCAAGGTTTCTGAACGACACCTCAAGGGTCTGGCAATTGACAGCCGAACTGGGTAAGCTGTTTCGGAGCTTACCGAACGTCTGTGCTGACATTTAGCACAGCTTGGACACACCCGAAGAGGACCACCCTAATCGAACTATATGGGATACGAAGTGTATCGACGATGTGCCGCTCGTTACATTCAATTTTCGGCACTATACCAGAAGTAACACGAACACTCGCTACCCCTGACAGCAAGACTGACAACTCGCAGATGGTCTTAAGAGCCTTGGCATCATTAGCGAACCAGAACGGCCAGACCCTATCGAACTTCTTGATCCTGAGAAGCTCAGTCAGGAAGAATGTCTGCGGCTTTTCAGCATTGGTAATGTAGGTCACAACGAGCATCTTCGCGATATAGCTGACAGGATGGCAGGCTGGATTACAACATGTGCAAAAGAGGATCAAACAAGCGGACCAGCCCAGCAGCTCTTCTTCCAGCAGCAGCAAGCGAGCACGTATTGCATACGATACAGATGAGCTCGAAGAAATCCCGCCTCCGGCAGCACGGCCAATACCACAGAATGGAGGAAGCATTGACTAAGATGATGCTGCCCATCTGCGTTCATACGAACCGAACCGAACCGACCATGGGCGAGAGCGGCAGGATAGTCTCCGAAACGTATTGCCGTTGGGCAGTCCTAGTGGTAAGAAGATGCAGACTTGGAACGACGATTGCTGAGCCGGAAGCACTTGTACTGATGGCTGTGGCAGTCATGCAGGATATTCCAAGTAGGCGGTGGTCGCATTTGCGATACCATACAAACACATTCCTTGACACAATGATCATTGTTGCCACGGTGGTAAGAAGATTTCGCGTACGCTCTTTAAATTTCTGAATGAACAACAGTAGCGGGTGATAATACAGTACATTAGATGTCTCGGGCAACCTTCCTGGAAACAAGAGCCTACGAGAAGAGCCTTCAAGTCCACACGACCCCAAAGTGCATAGCTATTTCCTGTAGAAATCGCTATCATCGTAGCGTAAACAATCTTTAATGGTCTGGCATGTGCGGTATCTTCTGCCATATATCGAAACATCATCACGTCGAGCTCAACGCAGAAGACGCCGACAGACTTAGCAGAAGAGGTCCTGACGCGTCAAGAAGTCACGAAACAACTGCCACAGCAGGCGGCAATGTGTGGCTCCTAACGTTCAGCTCGAGCGTGCTTGCTCTACGTGGAAGTCAAACTCAAGCTCAGCCTGTCGTTGATGAAGCGACCGGGTCTGTGTTCTGCTGGAATGGCGAAGCATGGTCATTCGACGGCAGCAGGCTTACCGGCAATGACACCGAGCTCATCTCTAAGCATCTTTTTCATTCTGTCGCCGCTCTACCCGTTGAAGAAGTGCTAATACAGGTCTTGGGCAAGATCACTGGTCCATATGCTTTTGTGTTCTATGATGCAAAGTCTTCACAGCTTTTCTTCGGACGGGATAGTCTAGGCAGGAGATCTCTTTTGATCAGTCATGGTAGCAGCAGTAATGACGATGAACTAACGATCTCCAGTGTCGCAGTCAGCACGAGCATCAAAGACGCACGCGAGGTCGAAGCACCGTTTATGTACGGTGTCGACCTGAAAAAGTCACAATTGACCATCAACATTCTTTCCCCGAGTGTCCAGCCGCCTAGCATCAACCGTACCTTGCCCAGACCAGAGGTTGTCCTTGAGGATACACCAACTGCAGGTGCAGTACAGAGTCTGAATCGACACCTTAAGGACTCATTACTTTATCGAGTTGAACACATACCAACATACACGGTGCTTGGACAGAGCGCGTGTCCGAGCAGAGTCGCGGTCCTCTTCTCTGGCGGCTTAGACTGCACGCTTCTTGCCCGGCTTACTCATGACATCCTTCCACATGATCACCCCATCGATCTACTGAACGTCGCTTTTGAGAACCCGCGGGTCGTCACCGCTCGTGCCGTCGAACAGTCAAAGTCCGGCATTACGATCGCTGCCGACGCCTACGAGTCCTGTCCAGATCGTATGACTGGCCGTTCTTCTTTCGCCGAGCTTACGAAAGTCTGTCCGCAAAGAGAATGGCGTTTTGTCGCGATCAACGTTCCCTACAAGGAGTTTCTAGATCACAAGACGACAGTCGTGCACTTAATGTATCCTCACAACACCGAGATGGATCTCTCCATCACTGCCGCTTTGTATTTTGCGGCTCGTGGGCAAGGAGAGATCAATAGCACTTCACAGCTACCTGAGGAGGACAGTCCCTACACAACTACAGCTCGGGTCCTACTCTCTGGTCTCGGTGCCGATGAGCTATTTGGCGGATACGCACGCCATGCCGCAGCTTTCACTCGAGGTGGCTACGAAGCGCTTATTGAGGAGCTTGAGCTAGACTTCACTCGGATTGGCAAGAGGAATCTGGGTCGGGACGACCGTGTGATAGCTCACTGGGGTCGAGAAACACGCTATCCATTCCTCGATGAGGTATTTGTGCGATTCTCGCTAGGACTTCCTGTATGGGAGAAGTGTGGCTTCAGACCAGGAAAGGCAGTACCTAAGCACTTCGAAACCACGATCGTTCCCGAGCGACCGGAAGATTTGCACCCCGAAAAGATGCTGTTGAGATGCGCAATGTGGCAGCTCGGTATGAAAGGCGCCGCTGCCGAAAAGAAACGAGCTATACAATTCGGAGCCAGAACAGCAAAGATGCATGGAGGACGGACAAAAGGCACAGACCTTGTCACTGCCCTTGGTGGTTCGGCGGACGGGATCTAAAGGTAAGTCAGATGACCGTCGTCTCTCATCGTGCTTGAAGCTGCTATGATGACCGGGACTGCTCAAAAGGTGGTCTCTCAGATACTTCTGAGCTCGGTTCCATGTCTTGACTTGACGGTGCTGGTCATCTAGCTGAGACTTCTCACGCTTGATAGCCGCCTGTCTGGCTTGCAATTAAACGGACGATTATGAAGTGCAAAGGCAAGTCTGAGCGGTCATTCAGCACTAGAAATGGGTTCGTTTAGGGTCATGAGCTAATTCAATCTCGCAGGAACAGTACGAGCAGGGTTGTCTACGAATGGAAGCTCACGCTGGTTCCAAAGCTCTATGAAGTGCAAGTCTAGGATGCTAGTAGACAGCATGAAATGCTGGTGCCTGAGGGACCCCGTGCAGTACTGACTCCACTCTGAGCATATTGCCTCTTTCGGACAACTTGGCAGAAACGGGTCAGGCCTCTTCACAGACATTCAGAGCTATATATCTCACCGAAATGCAGCAGGAGCTGATGCATTCCCCAGCAAAACAGCTTGAGTGACGTTCCGAAAGTCTACGGCCGTGGTACCCACAATTCAAAAGCACAATCACCATTCACATACAGCTATGCCGCCAGTAATTTACCCGGCATCTTGTCACCTCTGCATCGGCGTCCTCCTTGCCCCACCACCAGTCCAGCTTCTCGATCTGGCTCCTGTGGACCTGTTCCACATGCTAAGCAAGGAATATCTCGACCCTTTTCCGATCCTGCCTCAAGCCATCAAGAACCTCGCGATCCATAAAGTCGAAATCTATTACATAGCAGACACAGAAGATGCAAGCCTACATACACATAATGCTTCGCAGCTTGCACCCCTAACCGCAAACATGAGCATCCGTGTTACGGCCGACCTCTCAACCCACGAGGTGCAACCTGGCCAGCTCTCAATCCTGGTCATACCAGGCCCTGACCCTGCATCGACCCCCTCGGAGGCATACAAGTCTTTCATGCAGTCCCACGCTTCTTGTGGAACCACAGACATCATCACGGTCTGCACGGGCATCTTCCCAACCTGCCACTCCGGAATCTGCGACGGTCGCACCGTCACCGGCCCCCGAGGCCTCCTCTCCGACCTCCGCACCAAGTTCAAAGCCGTCAAAGCCTTCGAAGACAAGCGGTGGACCCTCTGTACGATGGAAAGCCCTGACCGTCGATCCAAATCTCATTCTCCGAAAGCGGAAACCGCCCTACCACTACCGGAAAGACCCGCCGAACTCTGGACAGCAGCCGGCATCACGAATGGCAACGATTGCGTCGCTGCATACATCAAGGCGCACTTCAACCAGGAGTTTGCCGAGATTGTCTGCAGGATAGCCGATGTCGGGGATCGATCAAGGGACTATGAGACTGGGCAGGTCGCGGAGGGGATGTGGTGGGTGACGCGGATTCTGCGCGCCGTTGTCAAGGGGTTGTGGAGGAAGGATTGAAGGCTTTGTCGCTCTAGCACTCTATGACGGGTGAAGTGTCTGGGATCTATCATAAGTTACTGCTGGGAATATATCACAGCACTCACGCGCCCGCTGGAGATTACATATTTATGCTCAAGCTTACACCTATCCTTTCTTTTGCAGCTTCCTGTTTGGACTGACTATGCGGTTGATGCTCTGAAGTTGAAATGTCGAGTTGCAAGCTGTGTCTGAGTCGGTATGTTTTGTGGTCTCCTGATGTAATTTTTGATTTGGATGATGTTGATTGAGTGTGCTTTGGGTACGGCAGCTATCTCATTGTGGTGGTGCGCACGCTTGAACAGTCAGGTGTACTTTCGGTCATGAGATGATTGCTGTTGAACACGCAACATGGTCTGAGGGGCCGGAATCACAAAAAGAATATTCATTGCGGCTCTCAAGCTCTGTACCACCTGTACTGCCGGTGTATGGTATCATGCATCACTTGGCGCCTCGAACACCGTGCCCACCAACCAGCTCATAATGCCTCACCCTGCAAATGCCTCTTGGTCCTTCTTCTGCTTCTCGCCAGCATCCTTCAGATCATGTAGAGTGCGTTGTAAGAGCTCGTAAGTCAGCATTGTTGTCATTGCTGACGGTACGGCTCGTATCAGGTTTGTGCCGAGACCGGCGTAGAAGCCTCGCCAGCCCTCCTCTCTCAGCATAAGCTTGCATGTTTTTAGGAGGCCGTTATACTTGGAGTTCTGTTGCATGCCGTCGGAGCTGGTGACGCCATAATTCCTTTGTTGTGTTTGTAGCCTTGTTCGTAGAACTTCGTGAGGGTATGTTGCGGTGCTTGCGCAGATCTTGCTCAGGAAAGTGGCGGCGGATATACCGACCCAGGTTGAGCTATGATCTTCGGCTGGATGCTCACCGATACCGTAGCCTGTGAAATAGGTCTTGAAGAACTCGTAGAGAGGAAACTGTACGGCGACGTGGGTTAGGCCGAGTATAGCGGGTGTAAGACCTGAGTAGAAGGACCTAATGCCTTCTGCTTTATACATTTGCCTTGCTGCGTCCCAAGTATTTGCATAATTGAAGCCGACTCTTTTCCCGTCGCTCGTGCTCCGGTTTGACTGTGACATCAACCTCGTCTTGATTACCCAGATGGGGTTCGTCAGGACAGTGGAGCATGCGCCAGCGGTCAAAGACGCATAGCACCTTGCCAACCACCAGTTCTCACACATCTCATAGTATGGTTGGCGGCTCTTTTCGTAGATGGTCAGATATACAGCCCATGTTGGCAGGTAACCCAACAGCATTGGACCTAGACCTCGATAGAGGCCTCTGACACCCTCCTCCTTGAAGATTGTCCTTGCTGAGCCAACAACTCCATGGTACAATTGCTTGGACTGCTGGCCGGTTGATCTCCTCGAAGCCTTCCAGCCACCCTGGGCTTGCAACTTGGTTTTGATGACATCCAGCGGACAGGTGACTATGCCACTAGCGAGACCAGCGCCGGCGCCTGATAGAGGACTTTCCCACGCCTTCGGAAGCGATAACGAGTATACCTGTAATCTAGAGGTGAAGGCAGAGACTGGCTTATCGGTCGAAGCCATGGTGTTGTAGCTTCTGTTGGTGGAGGAGGAGTCGCTGAACGTCGCATATTGCTCGCGGTCTGACAAGAGAGTGTTCGGCGGACTTGGTGGAAGAGTCGCTCGGTCCAAGGACATTATCTGCAGATGTGTCTACAGAGTCGAGGACTGAGCGGCCTTCATCGCCTTGAGGGAGCGACGTGTGTTGTGCCCGGTGTTGGTGTTCGTGTTCCGGTGGTGCGCGGTGGATTGGGAAGGTGCGCTGATGCTCGGGAACTGGGAAACTGCGGGGTCCGAGGATGTGCACCCGCAGGCGGTGAAAAGCTAGCAGGGAGAGCTGGCCATGAGCTCAGCTGCAGACTGGTATGTCGGTATGGGTGCTTGTGCGTACCTGGGTGAAGTGAAGCTTCAATTATCGCTTTCTCTCCGTCGTGGGTGCTTTGTAGCACAGACAAGAATGGTATTGGGTCATAAGTTGGAGAGGTTCCAAGTTACGGAGCAGTGTTGAGGGCAGGCACGCTGGGGCGCCGGCCTTAGCTGAGCTCCGTGCTTGCCCAATCGCAATTGGCTGATTTAGTGCCAAGACAAAGAAAGTCGATCTGGGAGAGCTGCGTCTTGCATCTCGCGACGACGGCACTCTTTGTAGAAGCTTGACAGCACAACACCATTCAACATGTCAGGCCCCTCGCTCGCTCCCTACATTCTGCGTCGGCCATGGCTGAAGAAATGGATGATGCCCTTCGCCAACTGGTACGCCAATGCATCTGGTTACAGGAAACTAGGTCAGCATAGCCGACGACTCCGAAGCTGTGACTGTGACAAGGCGGCTGACCGTGTGCAGGTCTCAAAGCAGATGATCTGATTCCCGAGGAGAGCATGACCGTGCAGCTGGCGTTGAAGCGACTGCCGCCGAAAGAACAATACGACCGAGTCTTCAGATTACGAAGAGCTTTCCAGGTATGGTGAAAGGGATGCTACAGCAATGGACGCCGTCTAATATGAAAAAGTGCTCGCTCGCTCACCAGCTGCTACCACCCGAGGAGCAGATGAAGCCAGAAGATGTGAGATTGCCCAGCATGCAGCCCTCAATGCAACATGACTGACACTAGCAGGACCGGCCCTACATCAAACCTCTCATTGAGGCGATCGAAGCTGAAGAGAAGGAACGTGCCGACCTAGAGTCTCTGAGCATTCGAAAGTGATCTTGATTTGTACAACACTGGCCCGGTTGTGGTGGAGGAGTTTGATTCGAGTCAAAGAGCTGTATATAGAGGTTGCACTGCCGCCAATGCCCGAATGAGAAAAACTTCATCCTTACAAGACAACTTTCCACCATTTGGTCGTCTCTCCAGTCGAGCATTCTCGCCATCGGAGATTGTGGAGACACGAAGCAGTTGCTGAGACCAGAAACTTAAGAATCCCATTGGACAACTGAGTTGCATGTCTGGATATGGGGGCAGGTGCTCGGTAACACAAAAGACTGATAGATGATGTAACTTGCGCGCCCCCTGCATAATCGTTTTGTGACTACACTACAACCCTCATCTACTCCGCAAGAACAGCAATATCTAAATCCGCCACGCGCCACATAAACCACATAAACAAGCTACGATACGGCGCATAAGGCGCACTCTTCTCAAGCATATCCTGCTCACTCATATACTTCCACTTCCCACCCCCCTTGGCCTTCAACTTCGCCACGTCCTTCCCGAACCACGCCGCCATGCCCCGTTGTACACCCAAGTCCCCCGTACTCAGAATATCCATCCTCTTCAGGCCGAAGCACGCAAACATCTCGACAGACCACTTGCCCAGCCCCCTGACAGCGGTCAATTTCTCCATCACCTCTTCGTCGCTCGCCCTTAGCAGCATCTCCGTGGACAGCTCCCCGCTCACAAACTTCTCGGCTAGACCCCGGATGTACTCTGCCTTCCGCTGACTTAGTCCCGCGCTCCGTATCCTCTCGATCTTCGTCGCCGCGACCTGTTTCGGCGTGGGCCAGACGTGGACACCGTCGTTACCCTCGTTGTAGAGCGCCACGAACTTGTTCTTCATTGATTTCGCTGCCGCGCCCGACACTTGCTGGCCGCAGATCCCGGAGGTTAGAGAGCGGAACGGGTCGATTTTCTCGGCGAGCCCGGAGGGGCTGAAGATTGCGCAGTGGTGTTTGGCTATTAGGGGACCGAACCGGGCATCTGTGGTTATTAGGTGGGCTTGGGCTTTGGAGAGGAGGGTGCCTGTTGTTGCGCCTGGTGTGGGGTGGCCGTTGGGTTGCTTCTTGGTTGGACTTGTGTCTGTGTCTGTGTCTGTGGACGCTCCTGTAAGGTCTAGCGGGTAAGCGTTTGCTTGGGTGCCGCCTGGGGTTACAAGTGTGGCGTTGGTGATGTGCGGGTTTGCTGGGCGGTTGGTAAAAGTCGGTGGGGGTGTTGCGTCGTCTATGTCGCCTGTGCTGTATGGGGATGGTACACCCCTGAGTATGTTGACGAGGGATGGAGTTGGCGTCAGTGGCGGTGCTTTCGTTGGTTTGGCTCTTTTGGCCCTGGCTGGTGTTATGGGGCCTTCTGGCTTTTTGAATGGCAATGGTTCGGAAGTGGCCTTGGAGCTCGACTTTGCTTTCTTGTTGGTGGTTTCTGTGGTTTTTGAGCCGGCCTTGCGCTTTCGAGACGCCGTTGAGGTTGCTGTGTCTGTTGAAGCAGCTTGTAGTGAGGTTGTGGTTGTGGTAGTAGGGACAAGCCGAGCTGATCTCCTTAGTGACATGGTACCTGACCTAGGGAGCATCCAAATTAATAGTATGGCTTTCAAGCTTCTCGATTGCCGGCTCACTTAGTGCAATCTGGCTTGTACGAGCAGCAATATCCTCACCTTGTAGTGCTTGTGAGCTCAGTGCATGGTTGGTAAGCAGATGGGCAGTTCAGGTAACTACTACTAAGAATCACGTGATGACGTAAGCAATCAAGGAGAGTCAACCTCAGCGCCTGATGGGCGAAAGCAATATCAAAGATACTTGTCAATCCAATCCTGATCCGCACAGTTCGCTTATTGGCTGCTGCTACCCCTACTATAAACAGCGTTACGTATAGGGTAAGATATTGTGTTCTTCTATCGAGATCAATATCAAACTATTCGCCTTAATAAGCTGCGTACAATGATACATACCTCATAAATAACGGTTAAGTGGATGTTCAGTTAGTATCGTTGACGATAATCATGATGCGTCGAACAATTGTGTACGGATCAAGATTGAATTGACGAGTATGTTGAGGTTCGCTTTGAAGCTCGTACACGCTTAGGATGTAGTAAGGCATCTTAGCTATCATTTATGGTGCACGATACGGTGGTTCATATGCCTAGAAAGGTATCGTATAGCATGTACCGTGACATGGCCAAATACTAGAGAACAAGTCACACGGTACAAGGTAGCGGCAGGCCTGCCAGACACTGAGTATAGTGTTTCTGGCACACCCGCATAGCACATATCACATCGTATGACCTTGCCGAAAACCATCCCGCCACGAGGGGTCTGTGAGATTGTTCCATGGTTGCCGCCGCATGCTCGCACAAGGGACGTCCTACATGAGATGCCGCTACAAAGTCGATCCAAACTTCTCGATTCTTTGCAGTGAAAGTCATCACTTATCTCGAACTCAGCTAGAAGGTTCAACATGACATTCATGCCTCGTAGTTCGGCATATCTGAACATACGGTACAGCACTCCCATCATGCCAAACGGATTGCTGGGAGCAATGGTGGCCGCGCATATCCTTTCGGAGGAATGTACCAAGGTTTATAGGCTGGGCAAGTGGGCCAGTCGCACCTAGACCGATCGAACGGCGCGCTGCCAAGCGAGGGCTGCTCCGTTGTGGCCAGCCAACGAAACTCAAATGCTTGCATCCCGATGATATTCGAAAGACCAGCAGCAGCATGTGCAGCATGTGCAGCGTGTTAGCTGTTTACTGAGATGAGCAGACGTTGAGATATGCTTACCGGTAATCTAGTAGCAATTGAGGTTCGCTGTCAAGCAGTCAACGTGAGATGCAATGGGAAGAACGTTGACAGCGTCTGTCAAATTGACTCGAAAGAAAGTTCAAGAACAACAAGATTTCACTTCCCATGAGTGCCGGATTTGTCGCGCCACAGCTATTGCACAGATTGTTAATAATGGAGGGACCTTCACCTTGAACATGTCCCGGACATGAGACCTGCATACTCTGCATTTTTAGCCGCGTGCCCGGTTGTGCCAGGCGAGTACAGGAAAATATCCCTGTTTAGCAAAAGGTGTTGTCGAGGCAGCATATACATACCTTGATCTACGGGCCATATCTATGCAATTTCACGGGCTGAAGATCTCCTAATGCACAAGCGGCAGATCATTGTGACAGACTGCTATTGATTTGCACGTTCGCAATGCCGTGCCGCAGAAGAACCTCTTCTTCTTCAGCGGGTACTAGCATTACAGTGTTACTCTACATCGTCGTCTTGCCATCGCGTCGGGAGTCTATGCTGTCGATTGCGTACACATGTAGTTTTCAACGCACAACCTCACGTCCGGAAGCCAATCAAATTACGCCTGGGTGGCTGAGCAGGCAAATTTAACGGAAGAAGAGAACAGGTGGTGGCGATTGTGATACAGCCATCCTTATTTCGCATAATGCTCCAGCCGTCTCCATAGCGACCCACCCATGCCCGACGATGCACAATTGAGAGGACTGGTAGAGGGCCAAGCAAAAAGCCGTGACACACTCCTAAGCCTGTTCTGGCTAAGCCCCTCGAGCTGGCCAGGTCGATTATCTGTTTATCCTTGCGAAAAAGCTTGCGTATCAATTCAACATCCACTGTCAAGCCGGCGGTCACTAGCCAACGCGTACTAACACTACGCGCTACTCCTTACCTATCGGATGCTTGTCTCGTCTTTTCTCCCTCATATCTTTGATCCTTCGAGCCATCTTCTGGTCGTTGACTGTTCACCATCTTCAATCTTTAATTCATCTTCCCTTTCTTGCCCAGCCTTGTACCTGCCTCAATTGTTTCACTCTCATCAAGTGAACTCAAAGGTCGTGCCTGCCTGCTGAATTCTGCAATTCAGCATATTCGGGAACCAGCTTCACCTCGCTCGAAGCTTTCATCTTCTGTTTTCTCCCTTACTGAGTCAACAGATCTAATACTTCTTACGATCACTCAAGCGTCTGCATTGTCGACTTGCCCAACAGCAAGTGACAAGGATTTCGTGTGACGAATTCCTCAACCTTTAATACCACATTCCAGGTTAGTCCTCACAATCATCAAACCATCAACGACCGCAGTTTTCTCCTTCATCAACCATCATTGGAGTCTCAATTCAAGTCTGTTGGAGAGAAGCATAACTGACTTTACCTGTAACAGATCTTATAACATACCTTTTCGTAATGGCCGCCAGATTCTTCCTCCCAGCTCTTGCCCTCGTTGGCTCAGCTCTAGGTACGTCCAAGAATACAAGTACAAGAGCAAGGGCATAAGCTAATATGATTCGCAGCACAATGTGATGGTCCAGAAATTACTATCAACAGCTCAGAGGATGCCTCGCAGATCTCATCATGCGAAACCTACGATGGAGATGTTATCATCTCCAGCGAGGCCAGTGGCCAGCTCTCCCTGGACGGCGTTGAAAGAATCTCAGGAGATTTGAGATGCACCAACGCATCCCAGCTTACAGCCATCAGCGCCGACAAGCTGTCCCAGATTGGTGGCATTTTCGACTTGGAAGAGCTGCAGATCATGAGTTCGCTCCAGATGAGCGCACTGGTTGGCGTCAACCAAATCAAGTGGATTGCTCTACCAGCTCTGCAGTCGCTGAACTTCGCCCAAGGTGTTGCCAAGGCGAACCAGGTCTACATCTCCAACACGGGTCTGACCGACCTCGCAGGAATTGAACTGGAACAGGTTGCGTCAATGGACATTAACAACAATCAGTACTTGAAGACCATCAATGTCAACGGACTCACCAACGTCACACAATCGCTCTCTTTCTCCGCCAATGGCATGAACCTGGAGATCGAGTTCCCCAATCTTGTAAATGCCGCCAACCTCACCTTCCGAAATGTTTCCAGCATCTCTATGCCGTCGCTTTCCGAAGTCCCGGGCTCTATGGGCTTCTACTCAAACGCCTTCGAGAGCTTCGCTGCCCCAAACCTTACCTTCACAGGTAACACGATCGCTTTCGTTGATAGCCCGTCGCTCACAAACATCTCATTCCCTATGCTAGAGACAATTGGAGGTGGTGTTATCATTGCCAACAACACCGAGCTCACTTCGCTGGCCGGTGCCTTTGACTCCCTCGAGACGATCGATGGTGACATCAACTTCTACGGCACTTTCGAGGCAGTCTCTTTCAAGGCCTTGACAGATGTCAAGGGTGCATCCACCATCTACACCTCCAGCTCAAACACATCTATCTGCGACCTCTTCAACGGCGCAAAGGAGAACCAGATCATCAAGGGAAAGGTCACTTGTGTAACCGAGTCTGACAACACGGCAGGCAATGGTTCATCGTCTTCATCTGGCAGCTCGGGCGGCAACAAGCAGAGCGCCGCTGTGAGCAACTTCGCTTACAGTGCTCCCTTGGCAGGCATCGCTGCCTTCATCGCCGCTGTGTTGTTTATCTAGATCGATGGTTTTTGGGGGCGGGCTCGGCGTTCACTCTTTTACGACTATAGACCAGAACTAATAACAAGTCGCCATGGTTATCTGATCATGTCGTCACGATCGAGCAATTGAGCGTACACTCTTTCGAGGTTGATCTTACAATGTGACTCACCAGGATTGAATCAAAAGCACGGGTATGTGCGTGTGGTTAGCATGGGTCAGAGCTTTGTTGAGAACGTCCATCTGCTGGCAAGTCGAGCATATGCTAGACAGGATTGATTGTGAATAGGAATAGTAAATGCATATGTGGTTCCCATTTTCGGCTTCTTGCAGCCTGGTCTGTTCACTGCTTGTGCCTGATGGTTGATCTCTGAAGTGCACAGACCATTGGGAAGTTTCTGGCCAATCGCCCAGCTCTTTCCTTTTTTCCGAAATATGTATAAACTGTGGTACAGCATTAGCTTGCTTGCAACGTCGGAGGCCCATGCACGTAAAGTCAACGCTGAGCACTGGCAGGTCAATAGTCATCCCGTGTCTCCAAGTATCTCGGGCTTATGCACGACATGCAACGAAAATGGCAGGCGTGTAGGTTTCATCCATGATCCAGTGGACCATCCCGAGCGCAGGGAAGATCGTCCGCCACTGGGCTGCAGCTGTACTTGTGGCGGCGATGCTCATTGGTGGTAGCATGCCATTTCTTGGCATCTGGTAGATGTCTTTCCGGTTGCGACATGACAGTCCGGGTCCAGCACGCCCCGAGCAATCAAATGGCGACTTCCGCTCAAGCGGTCACGCCGACTGCCTGGTGTATCCAGGTCCTTGCGTCGAGCATTTGTCAATGAGTGGAGAGACCAGCGGCTGCATGATCGACAAACTAGCGGTATTATTATGGATTACCAGCAAGTTCATGCACGACAAGCGACTACCCCAGCACATCCTGTTTTCGGACCACCACAGATGCTAGCTCAACCAGCGAATCCAGTCATCGACTTGCTAGTCATGTTCAGTGGATGGACACCTCCTACTCAGGTCCTATGCGAGTCAGAATACCACCGGAATGCGCAAGCATACCGTCTCACCGATCCCAGAGACGGTGTGCACTCGAGCCAGGAGCAGGATATGTACCTGTCTTTTTGGCGTGGTGCGCTGAGCATTGCAAACCGACGGATACCGCGTCCGGCTCCCTTCACTATTCTGTTGTGGACAAAAGTCACAGAGACAGCCGTGTGCATCTTCTCGGTGCGATTTAGATCGCCTTAGATCTATCGACAAAGCAGATGTCATCCTGGTCGTTCCATCGATCTCGCCTACTGGCATCGAGCTCATCGATGGCCCCACCTCCGACCCTGGTCTTTCCTATGGGCAGAATTACCACCAGTGGGCTTCATGAGATTTGCACCTTGCGTCTGGAGAGCAATAGTCGCATCTGCGCTTGTACTCCTTTCAGCGATGTTTGCGGTTCAACACGCAGGAGACAGCCGTTTCATGCGTAACAATTCGGTAGCTTATTGCAGCAAGGAAATTTGCTCAGACAGATGTGTCTCCGCTCGACGCAAGCCTCCTCGATTCTCAAACCCATTCGACGTGGATAGAAGCTCCTTCCAGCTCTGGTCTTTCTGCCATCCCCGGGTTGACAACAGTCTGATGCAGCTGCTGCATGACACCATCGTTGCGCCGTATGGACCTGCGCTGCGTGCTCCAGGTTGGCCCTGGTGTGTACGTCAGGTACTGGTCGTTGACGGGTTGGGCCAGGGGTCCCGCACCGCCTTCGTCTCTGAACCCTGTCTGGATTTTGCCGAAGTGGATAGACGCTGCCTCTTGCAGCGATTGTTGTTGCAAGTCTGGCATCGTGAAGTCGAGAGACGGTGCAGGGAAAAGGGTCAGGCCGAGCGCATCAGGGCACTGTCCGTATATCTATGTCCCCGATCATCCCGTGCTCGGTACACCCTCGACTCATCTGTGCGTCACTTGCACTGACAGCTGCTGTATAACCACACCGCTCTTTCCCTGGAGCAGTCCTATTCACAATATCAAACTCTGACATCCAGAGATCTGCCTCGCATATACGTATCTAGCACGAGGCATATCAGCTCGTGGTACAGTCACCGTTGCACCATGACTCTCAGAAAGCGTAAGCATCGGCAGTTGCAAAAAGCCCATCCTCTGACTGACGTGAGCGTCCAGACATGAAAGCCCCTAGCCAGGACAATAGGATTCCAACGACTCCTCCGCAAGTGCCCGGAATTCAAGGTCTAGAGCAAGGCCAGCCATGGCCACGCGATACCACACAGCTACAAAGACCACGTCACGGTCAGAAACTTGAATCTCTTCAAAGCGTTCTTCACAAAACAAGCGAAGATCAACCATCAGGTCTCGCTTCGCCGATCAGCATAGTCGGCCAGGAACAGGTACAACCAGCACAGCACAGTGAACACACTGCCACAAGCTTTGCCCCAACCAGCTTGCCTCACAGTCCTACACAGGTAGTCGTGCCTGACGTGGCACATACCTCGTGTGGCGGCTGGTTTAATCCGTCAAATTGGCTGTTTCAGATAGTTTACCCACGGGTTCAGCACTTGGGGCTGGACGAGCTATTCCAGGCATACTTCGCCCGGGAAGCCCGTCCGACGTATGGGGACAACCATACTTCGACTCGTGGCAAGAGGCCACGAGACGAGGATGGTTTTGATGATGACGAGTGGCTGTATGTCAGTAACAAGAAGTTCAAATCCGTGGAAAAGCACAAGATACAAGAACGAGACCGACGCGATCGTCATAGATTGCTGCAAAAGGAGAGTGATGACTGTACGCCGACTCTGATCTCCGACCTAGCGGAGAAAGAACTCCCCAAGGTCAAAGACTTCGTCAAGAATATGCCAAAGGAAGAGATCAAGAACCTACACTCTTCTTTCGGTGACAACAACAAAAACACGGCAGCCAAGAAGACCGGCAAAGATGATCAACTGCTTTCAGCGGCAATGTTTTCTTGGCTTAGCGGCTTCGTTATCTTGCGTGAGCGTCAAGCTCGGGTCGAATCTGAAGACAAGGTCCGACAGCTAGAGCACGAGCTCAGGGAACAACACACTGCACGCGTCGAAGCTGAGGAAAGGGCCGCGCGGCTCGAGGTCGACGCCAAGCACTATGCAGAGGAAGTGTCCCAGCTGCGACAACAAGTAGAGCAGCTGCGTGTTGGTGATCGTTGCTCTCCAGCTTCGCTTTTCTGTGCTCAACCACTTTTGCCATCCCCAATGACAAGCCGCGAGCGTCCAGCTACAGGCATGGATTGGTCACCAGCCAACAATGCTGATGCGGAGAAGAGACCTTTCCTTGCAGTTGAGCCAATGCATCGATCAGGCCATGGCGGACGTCGAGGCCACTTACCACCGTCGCCTAGCCCAAGCTGCGACGGGATTTCATCCTCTTTCTGCTTGCTCTGAGTCTTCGGATCTGCACAAAAGTTTAGATGGAGGTCATCTGCTTTGATGTTATCGTTGTATTTCATTCGGATGTTGATGCCAATGTGCACAGAAATGTACCAACAAGCAATTGGTGCTAGTCATGATCAGGAGGTAGGGATAGTCAGCGATGAACAAAGTGTATTATTAGCTATATGAGAAGGGTATGATGAGGTCAGAAGAAGATTTCGGACATTTAGTAAAGTGAAGAACGTTATGACTTCTTCCATGTGTTTTAGACTTTGGTTTGCTCAGAAGCTGCTGCCGGACATTGCGATAATGCTCGAAGATGCTCACTACGAAGCTTGTTTGTCCTTGGGTATACAGTAGCGCACGTAGCTGCCCACCCACCTCATACCAGCAACAAGCAAGGTACACGTCGAGTCATGGTGCCTGGTGTGCAGCATGGATCTTGAAGACTGTGCATCACCCTACCACGAATGTCGAACATTTGTGCGACTTGAAGGAGGACAGGCTGTGGTAACACAACAGGCCGAAGCTAAAAAGGGGTGTGCGACGGGGCTTACGTTGCCTCGTGGCGTTCCGCGAAAGACACCAAAGGACCAAAGGGCGCAAGTGCGCTTTTTAGGTTAGAGGCTTGGTGTGTCTCTGCACCGCTAACGATTAGGTTCATCTGAACCCTGACTGAGCCTGACCTCTTTGGAAGGTTTGAATTCAACGCATCGGCCTGCCCCCCAAAACTAAAACTGCGCTGCGCTTGCCTCCTGCCAAGTCCTGCTATTTCGCTCCGCAGAAGGCCATCGCCATTTGCTTACCCCGAAGTCCTGTCGACATTGATAATCAACGACAACGAACGAATTCTCACACTTAACTCATGTAAAGGCAAGACATCGACGGCCATTCTTGATTTATTGGCGCAACATCTGGATTTCCTCGGCTCGAGTAGAATCTCCGCAACCGTTGCTCGCATAAGCGAAGATAGATCGCGCAAGTCGACACCACACCTGGCCGCACGGCCGTCACGCTCGCTTCTTCAGTTCCCTTTCATCCAAAACTCCCACATTTCGAGTCGACTTACTCCTCGGAGCGCACGACTGGTCGGTTACCCTGATACCGGACGGACAAAATGCTGCTTCCTAAGGGAGGAGTGACCTGGAAGTCTGCCAAAGCTCGGTTACCACCATGGCGGGCGTTGGTTGCCTTTTTGGCGCGAACAAGAGTACTGGCCGTCATTGCGCTGACCACGTTGATTGTATTACTATGGAGAGGGATTAGTGTCTCGACCGAAGCAATGTCGAGGTAAGTCGGAGCTTCCTCGACGACAGGGAGCCACGCTGACTGTGCAGACGAATATGTTGGGGCGGACCAGGAAAATCGCCCATAGAAATGTCCACCAACGAGTTCATTCGCTGGAATTCAGGCCTGCAAACACCCGTCCTGTTCAACCACCACGAACCTTACGAAGTCAACTCGACCACCATTCAAAGGGTGGATCTGAACCCCATCTCCTCCACCCCGCGAGCCCTGATCAATCAGGAGCGCGTCCTTATCCTCTCCCCTCTGCGAGATGCCGCGCCTTACCTCGTCAAGTACTTTGATCTCCTCACCGACTTGACCTATCCTCACGACCTGATCGATTTGGCCTTCCTGGTTGGCGACTCGACCGATGATACACTAGCAGTCCTAGCCTCAGAACTGAATAGGATACAGCAGCATCCCGATGCCAAGATCCCCTTCCACAGCGTCACAATCGTCGAGAAGAACTTTGGCGATGGCGGCTATTCGCAAGATGTAGAATCGAGACACGGTTTTGCAGCGCAGGGCCCGCGCAGGAAGTTGATGGGTAGAGCTAGAAATTACTTGCTTTCCGCCTCGTTGAAGCCCGAACACTCGTGGGTCTACTGGAGGGATGTGGATATCGTGGACAGCCCCAAGAAGATCATTGAGGATTTTGTTGCCCACGATAGGGACATTCTGGTGCCGAGTAAGTATCTCGAACGGTCGAGCAAATGGGACAAGAGCTAACATTTTGCAGACATCTGGTTCCACAGGTATCGCGACGGTGTCGACATCGAAGGACGCTTCGACTACAACTCCTGGGTCGAGTCGGACAAAGGACGGAGACTAGCATCATCCCTGGACAAGGACATCGTTCTTGCAGAGGGCTACAAAGAGTACGATACTGGAAGAGAATACATGGCTCGCATGGGCGACTGGAGAAACAACAAGGACGAGGAGATCAACCTTGATGGGATTGGTGGTGTTAATATTCTTGTCAAGGCGGATGTGCATCGATCAGGTATGGCAAAAGTCAATGTGATGGCAGAAAGCAAGGCACTAACGTGTACAGGCATCAACTTTCCGTGCTACCCATTCGAAAACCAAGCTGAGACCGAAGGTTTCGCGAAAATGGCTAAGAGAGCAGGATACCAGGTGGTCGGACTGCCGAACTACGTTGTCTGGGTGAGTACCGCGCCTTTACAATCCATGAGCGCCGGCTGACTTGCAATCTAGCACATTGATACTGAAGAGAAACCTGGAAACGCTGCGTAGAATCCTGCGACCACGCAAAGGAGAAGAAAGTGGAAAACACATAACCCGACTTTTGAAATAATGGAATGAGCGACTGCCTCAGCAAGTGCTGCGAAGGGTGGTCGTTACTTTAGTCCCGCAATCTTGCGCCTGGTCAATCAACTGCCACAAAGACTGGATAGGCTGATCCGGGTCCAACTACAATCCGGCTGCGGCATCATAGCGTCCGGGAGGGTGAGGACTTTCGAGACCTGACGGTCGAGAAAACCGTTTTGGGATACGCAAACTTGAGAATGAATCTGTACCGTCCGACCTACGCCTCCAGACTACAGGGGACTTGTGGGGAGGTTGGCACAGCGGGAAGGGGCGTCGTCCAGCGTGACGAAGAGTAGATATATTGATTGTGCAGTGAGAATGGCATTGGCGTCCAGGGAAGAGGAGCCTGTTGGCGGTGGACATGGACATAGTACAACAGCATCATATTGAGCTGCTTTCTCGGCTCATTTGCAATGAGCAATGGCAATGATTCAGAACAAAAGTCTCCAGCTCTGGTCTAATTCAACGCGATGCCAAACGCCTGAAACAGCATGACCGTTACTGGCTCCGTCCTTAACCCGACCACGTGACGTGCACTCAATCCATCTGCCATTGCATGCTGACTTCGAGCATGACATAGTACAACACAGTAGTTCTTCTACAGCCTCTCTTGATCTGACTGAGAATGGCATGTTGTATTAATAGCAGCATGAGGTCCCATCCAGTAGAGTAAAACGGCCGTGTGCGTTGAAGTTACGCGCATCTCTTCAAGTTCTCGACGAAATTTATCCGCGAGTGCTCCACCCGACCCCATCCAACTCGTCCGTTCCGCCACTGCACAGCAGAGCTTCGTCCGAGCGAACGCGACTGTCCTCCACATCCCATCTCTGGCACCTCGAGGCCTATCCTATTCTAGGTGTTGTGTCACGGTTTAAGCACTAGATCCGCTCGCACCAGCCACCGTGCTTGGAACGTCATTGCACGGAACAGCACCAATACTCATATTGCTAGGTCAGTGAGGCTGCAGTGTGCTGACAGCCCACCACAGCCTAGGTGAGCAGACCAGAGCAGATTGTCTGCGCGGAGGAGAAGGGGCAGTGAGTTAGCGTCTACAGTACAGCGAGGGTGGGTGAGCCACACCCCACCACAAACTGTAGAGTGACGATCGGAGCTCAGGTCTAGACTGTGACTCTCATCGGGCGAGCTACTTACTGTACTGGAACACTGCAGCCAGCAAGCGCAGCGCGATCCCGGTGTGTGAAGTGCGCGAGGGTCTACGCGTGACCGAGTACGAACGAACGATCTACTGTATGAGGTGTGTATTGTGTACGCGTGACGCCGTGGGTATTGCGCAGCTTTACGGCTAGACGAACGCGTACATTGATTGCATCAGATAAGGGATCGTTTGGTGGTGGAGGGGCGATCTGTTTATTGTGCCGTGGGGTTTGGGCTCTTGTGCAGATGCAGATATAAATATAGATACGGATACAAATACAGGTACGGTACGGCTACGGCTACAGTTAGGCTGGTGGCGGGACCTCAGAGTGGTTGCAGGCGACAGGAGCCTTGATTCACTGCGTTTCAGGACTACTACAGTGAGCAGGAGCGTGACAGTTACGGGGTCCGTGAACCTGCGATCTACTACGTCGATCACGATGACACCACTGCTAACGAGATCCTGGCTCAGCGTCGACGGGCCGGGTACCCCGCCTCCCACAACCAGGAACCGAGTCTGGTCCGCGGGGCTCCTCGTCGTACCCATCCTCTTCGCCTGGTATATCTCCGCGTATCTCGGCCGCGGGCCATCCGCGGACAATATCGAGCTCGTAAGAATCGACATCAGCAGAGTCCTCAAGCAGAACCTCGCGCTGGCGAAACACTCCTGGGAACATGGCGTTCTGACACATGCGCTGCTGGAGCTGCAGAATCCGGAGTTGACTGTGTTCGCGGGGCCGGGGTATGGGGTTAGTCTGCGGGATCATAGCCCTGGAGCTGTGCTTGAGGCGTTTCCGGGGGCGAAGTTGCCCATGTGTGGGCTGCATGGACGGTATGATGAGTGGACGAGTGTGAAGGGGTTGAGGTATGCTGCGAGTAAGATTGAGACGGCGAGGCCAACGAGACGGGGGAGGGGGGAGGGGGAGAAGTGGTGGCTTTATCGGGGGGAGAAGGGTGGGAGTGCGGCTGATGCGGCGAGTCTGGGGTGGGCTGCGTTGTTGCTTGAACGGGCGGGGGCGGATGATCCGAGGAATCCGGTGGCAGTGGGGAGGAATGCGTATGGGGAGGCGGTGGATGAGATGGTGGACTTTCTGTTTCGTGGGTATGAGGATGGTGGGAACATGAGGTTTGTTGATGTTGATGCTGATGCTGTCGGATCTGTGCACGGGGCTCGAAGGGGTGTTGGTCTGGCGGAGGGGACGAGCTGGGCCGTTAGTCACCGCGTTGATTCTCCTCAGCTCTGGGCTGATTTTGTGTTTATGGTGCCTCCTTTCCTGGCTGCGTATGCTGTTGGGAGGCAGGATGAGAAATGGCTTTTTGAGGCCGTGGAACAGATCAGGGCCTACGCTAGGGTTCTTGCTGTTAAGCATGACACTGAATGGGATGGGCTGTGGCGTCATATTGTTACTCTACCACGGGAACTTGGGGAAGATGTGTGCTGTCACGACGAAGGCCTCTGGTTGACTGGAAATGCTTGGGCTTTGGCTGGGGTGGTCAGGGTGCTTGGAGTATTGGAAAGGTGGCGGCCAAATATGAGCACTCGAAGTACTGGCTCGGGCGGCATGAGCGAAGATAGAAGAGTGTCTTATCGGGCTGAACTGCTGGGAATGGGCCATCAAATGCTGCAAGCGCTCAGGTACAGGGCGGAGCATGGTCTAAGGAGGAATATCTTGAACAATTACCTGGACAGACCTCGACCGCCGCAGATCCACGACACGTCGAGGTCTTACGAAGGCGACCCGGCCGGGACAGCTCTGGTCGCAAGCTCTGTCTATCGGTTGGCGCAGCTTGGACTATTGGAAGACCCCACGATGCTAGATTGGGCGGACGAGATGTACAATGCGGTCGCCCAGCAGGTTGATGGTAACGGCTTCCTGACGCCTGTGGCGAGTGTGACGGGGGTCCCGTCTCGAGAGCTGGTTGGGCATACGAGTGAGGCTCAGAGCTTTGCAATATTGATGTATGCTGCAAGAAGAGATTGCGAGAAGCTTGGTGTCTGTAGGAAGAACAAAAGCAGACGCGGATGGTTTTAGAAGGTGAAGTGGCGGTGGGATTCCAGTGAGCACAGGTATTTCTGACCTTACCGAGATCACTGATTCTCAGGAGGGCATCCTTGTGGTACTTGGCTTGAATTCTAGAGGTCCAAGATGCTATGTTTTCGTTTCTGCCAGCCCGAGGACAGCCGGTCCCATGATCAGTGACATCATAACAGACGGGTAATGTCCGGGGAGACTGCCCCCCACAGTTCGTAAACGGCTCAACCCCGCTAATCTTCGCATGACCGACCGGGTGGGTTTGGTTTGCGCTTGAGCTGCACCAGTTCACGATTTTCAGGTGGCATTCTGGACTTTTCCACAAGGCACAAGGGCGCAGCTTGCTCGGCACAAATCTTGTATGTTGCTTCGACATCAAGATTGCACTATTCCATCGCTTTCTTCCGGACTTTGGGGTGCCACTAACGCCATCCTTCGCCTCATGCTTAATAAGTCAGTCTGTCGGTGCAAAGTTACTGAGAGATCGGCAAGCTGCCACATGTTTGCACATTCCTTTGACTTCACTTTTGCATAAGACGGACGATAAGAACGGCGCGTCGCTGTGAACACGCAGACCGAAGCCACAGACAATGGCCGACTCACCTATGTATACGGCGCCAGTGAGCGGCCCAGAAAAACCTATCCTTGAAAAGCTGGTCAACCTTCGCGACAAGCTGCTCCTCCTCAAACAGGACAAATCAACCTATGTCAAATCGCAAGATGTGTTGCCGTTATATGAGGACATCATAGAACAAGTACAGCTTCTGAACGATGCGCGAGGTTCCGATCATCTAGTTCAAAACCGTGTCGACGCTGTCCTCGATGACTGCTTACAATTGATATCCTTATTCTTCATGGCCGTTGGCCGCAACACCGAATTGCCGGCACAGTATAGCATGACCTCCAACATCATTCGGTTATGCGACCACCTGAAGGAGGCTGCCTTTTACAGTACAAGAGATCTGGAAAGCATCGAGAATACCCTGCGCGGCATGAGAAGGACCCTGGAGAGGGAGGATAATAAACATAGTCCCTACCTCTTGGCTAGGATAAAGTTTCGTATCGAAGCCTGCGACAAGCTGTTGCAAGAGTTGCGAGACTTCTTGCGCACACTTAGCCCAACCATGGTGCCGACTTGGGAGAAGCTTGTCTCCATACTGAGAGCTCTTGCGGCATTGAACACGAGGAGCAAGTATTCGCAGGACGACCTTTACGAGCTGAGGGGGCAGCTCCACGACATGCAGAAATCCATGCAAGACGGAAAACTTCCCGACGAAGAAGGGCAGGTATCGGACGGGCAGAACTTGGTCGTGCCACTTTTGCAAAGATGCTTAAGGTTCTGCGACTTGATAGAAGAGCGGTAAGCCATCACCAGTGTTTTTTTGCTGCAAGAAGTAGTAGCTAAGTCAATTTAGGCAGGGGACGATCGATCCTAGGTTTCAGGAGACATATGACAAGCTTATCGAGATACGGAGCCAACTGGACAGACTGACCATGACACAAGCTTGGTCCCTTCGAGAGACCGATCTGTTCATGTGGCAGCGCAAGTTGGACCGCATTGACGACTCCAGACAAGACGGCAACTTCTTCGACGCCGAGGGGCGTCCAGCTGACCTGCACGCACAAAGGGTGAGTCCTTGTACTTTCTGTTAGGGTTTCCCGGGCAACTAGCTGACACGGTTCAGACACTACTATACCTGATCCGGAAGGGTTATGCGCTCATCTACCAGCTCCTCATTGCATCTGAGCCAGTATCGGAGGCTTTGCTTCCGGTTTACAATCAGCTGTTGACACTCCGCAAGTGCTTAGTCGAGGTCCAAAAGAACGGTGGTGTCTCGAATCCGCGAGAGCTGTACCCATATAGCATGAAGCTCAATTCGATTGACAACATGCGGGTTGATGGCAAGTTCCAAGTTGGTAAGGACATTCCTGAAGGTCAAGGGTCGGTCAACGATCTGTTGGCTGAATGCTATGATATGGCCTATGAGTTGCGTACGGCAGCTGAGGATGCACCGGAGGACGAGCCAGAGGACGACTAGAGGTCATCGCAAGGTACTCTTTTAGTCAACTGAGGAGTTGGTGGCGCTTCGAACAAAGCAAGCACGGTTGCTTTGAGGCGAGCCTCACTTCACGCACATTGGGACGCTCGTGCTTATAAGCAGTGATAGTGTTTATACTGTTGAGTAGCTTGGGGCAGCAACGGCTTGAGCAGTACTTTGGCTGTGCTCTTAGCAATGTACTACTGTTGCTTCTTGGGCACGTGCGCGGTGGGGTGCGGCGCATGATTTTAAGTTGATACTAGCCAAGGGCTGGAGCCGAGGCCAAGAGCCGTGATGGCCAATGAAAAGGCTTTTGAATGGCTGACTGCGACTGCGGAGCAAAATTATTTGCTTCGGTCGCCAGAGAAGTCTCGCAGAGCAACAGCCTTGGTCACTCCTTTCGCTCTCAACTCTCCTCGTTCTATACGTTCGTAGCTGCCGACTTGTCCATGATGCAGCCGCGGACACCCTTGCTGCGGGCAGCGACTCAGAAAGTCCGCTGCCCGCTTGATCTAGGCAGCAGACGTAGCTATGCCGTTCATACCAATGCTCAGCATCAGCCCCCACGCAGAAGAGCAGCTGTGCCACCATATCAGAAGATTCTGAAAGGCTTCGAAGATGTTCGCTCGGTGCTAGGAACCTCCACCAAGCTTACGCTAGCTGAGAAGATCCTCTATTCACACCTTGACGACGTTGAAGAGAGCCTGCTCGAGAACACGAACAATGGCAAGAATATCCGAGGGAATGCAAACCTCAAGCTCAAACCCGATCGAGTCGCTATGCAGGACGCCTCTGCGCAGATGGCTATCTTACAGTTCATGACATGCAACCTGCCCTCCACCGCTGTCCCAGCCAGTATACATTGCGACCATATGATCGTGGGCGAGAAGGGCGCAGACACAGACTTGCCAAACAGTATTGCTGGCAATAAAGAGGTCTTTGACTTCCTCGAGTCCGCTGGCAAGAAATACGGCATGGAATTCTGGCCTCCAGGTGCGGGCATCATCCATCAGACTGTGCTGGAGAATTATGCTGCTCCTGGTTTGATGATGCTGGGTACTGATAGTCACACCCCGAACGCAGGAGGCATTGGTGCTATCGCTATCGGCGTTGGGGGCGCCGACGCTGTAGATGCACTAGTTGACGCACCGTGGGAACTAAAAGCCCCCAAAATACTTGGTGTGAGGCTTGAAGGGAAACTTAGTGGATGGGCAAGTCCCAAGGATGTGATTCTCCGCCTGGCAGGGCTGCTGACAGTAAGAGGCGGTACGGGTAGCATCATCGAGTACTCGGGCCCTGGCGTTGACACTCTCAGTGCTACAGGCATGGCCAGTAAGTGCTTCTGCAGTCCACCACTGGTACTATCGACTAACATAGATTTAGCTATATGCAATATGGGCGCCGAAGTCGGAGCCACAACTAGCATCTTCCCCTTCAGCGAAAATCATATACCATACTTGAAGGCCACCGGGAGGTCCTCTATTATCGATGCAGTAAAAGGTATTGCGTACGGCAACGACCAGTACAACTTCCTCCGTCCCGATGCTGGCTGCGACTATGACGAACAAGTCACAATCGACCTCTCAACCCTCGAACCACATATCAACGGACCCTTTACACCCGACCTGTCCACGCCGCTGTCAAAGTTCAAGGACGCAGTAGAAGTCAACAAGTGGCCAAAGACTTTCGGGGCAGGGCTGATTGGAAGCTGCACCAACAGCTCTTTTGAAGATATGACAAGAGCCGAGTCTCTAGTCAAACAGGCTCACGCAGCAGGTTTACGGCCTAAGGCAGACTTCTTCATAACTCCAGGGTCTGAACAAGTTCGAGCAACACTGGAAGAAAATGCTACTTTAAAGAGTTTTGGTGACGCCGGCGGAACTGTCCTTGCCAACGCATGTGGTCCATGCATCGGTCAATGGAAGAGGACGGATGGTGTCAAGAAAGGTGAAGAGAACGCCATTCTGTGCTCGTACAACCGAAACTTCCCCGGCAGAAATGATGGTAACGCTAAGACGATGAGCTTTCTTGCATCACCCGAAATAGTGACAGCTATGTCCTATGCCGGTTCTACAGAATTTAACCCAATAACGGATGTGATTCCCCTTGCTGGTGGTAAGGAATTCAGATTCGAGCCACCGACCGGCACACAGTTGCCAGGGTCAGGCTTTGCGACCGGCAATCCCGACTTCTTGCCTACTTCAGCTAAGCCCGACCCCAACGTGCAGGTTGCCGTCGATCCCGAATCCTCCAGGCTTGCTCTGCTGGATCCGTTTGAGCCTTATGGCGAAGGCGAACTGGAGGGGCTGAAAGTACTGTACAAGGTGAGAGGGCAGTGCACAACAGATACTATCTCTGCTGCCGGGCCGTGGCTGAAATATAAAGGCCACCTGCCTAATATCTCGGAGAACACTTTGATTGGTGCCATCAACGCCGAGACTGGAGAGACTAATGTCGCTTACGAGGCTGATGGCACGAAGATGTCCATCCCCGAATTAGCAAAGAAATGGAAGTCTCAAGGCCAACAATGGGTGGTCGTTGCGGAAGACAACTACGGTGAAGGATCCGCTCGTGAACATGCTGCTCTGCAGCCACGATATCTGGGTGGCCGAATTATTCTCGCGAAGTCTTTCGCTCGCATCCATCAAACCAATCTGAAGAAACAAGGTGTAATTCCACTGACTTTCACTAACAAAGAAGATTACGACAAGATTTCGGCAAACGACGAGATCGAGACAACGGGGTTGTGGGATGTGCTCCAGAGTGGAGGTAAGGGCAAAGTCAACATAATTGTCACGAAGGCTGGTGGTGACAAGACCGAGATACCTGTTGAACACAGTCTCAGCAGAGGCCAGTGCGGATTTATCCTTGCAGGAAGTGCGTTGAATGTGCTGGCCAAGAAGAGCAAGCCAACGGCCGCCTAACCAGGACTCTGTCAACACGAACAACGGACAGGAAGGAGGAGTACGCCAATGCTCCGACTTGTGTGATCGACTACAGTGATCTTCATATCGATCGGCTCTAGTTGCTCCGGACTTGGTACTTGGTCACTCGATAAGGCTATCTCTGCAGATACAGGCCCGCTCTTGCATGATCTATGCAAGGCCATACTCAGTCCGTCGGCATTATATGTCGGCAGGCATCCGCTCCATCAACAGGTCGGGCTGACGTCTTGATTGATACAGGGGTGTCTATCGACCTTCTTCGTTATCGTGGCTCCGCTCGTTGGCATTTCCGTCAATGGCCGATGAACGAAATGTATGACAACCACTGCATTGTGAACTCGCGCAGCGCACACCAACGCAGGAGCAAACAGCCAGAAGGACGAAGATGAGGAATACCACAATGGGCCAATAGTAGCACAGGCACACGGACCTATCGTCTCAATTCTTGTTGGTCACACAGGAGGTCCTCCGCTGCAGGGCAGCATCACTATACTTCAGAGGCGTACGACCCTGAGCTGGCAGCGCAGGCAGCCACAACTTGATACAAGTTGGCCAAGCGGTCTAAATGAGAGATGGTGTGTTGATCAAAGTTTGTTCAACTCACTAGCAACGGCTCTTCAACGGGAAGCGAAAGTCAGGAAGTAACATCGAGCTTGTAAAGCAGCTACGAAAGCTACGTAACGGAAGAAGAAACAGGGACCAACTTGCAGTTACAGGCTTGTTATCGACTTTGCTTCATTGTGCATTGGTGCCGGACTACAGTATGGAGGTCCGCAGACGAAAGATAAGTGCGATGATCAGCGTTCTGCTCAGTTCCTGTGCATAGAGTACAAACGCAGCATATCAGTAAATACAGCCGCTGCGTAACCTTGCCCACAAGGTAGCTAGGCGCGCGCTGTTGACAGCGTAACCACATTGTCCTGGCGCGATAGATTTACGAGATACTTAACATCTCGGCAGGACATGTTCCGAGGTCTCGTTACCAAATCTGAGACATCATCGTTAGACCATACGCTGACGCACAGCGAAGCAGCAGGTTTTCTGTAACGCTCAGACAAGGGCATGTTATCTTCTGTCATACTCCATGCGTACAAATTCCGCATAATCGTGTACATCATCCGCGAGCAAGGGTCGTCATGGATTGTATTGAAGACCTGAGATGGTGAGAAAAGCGAATGGTAAATATGTGTTCGTCAGAACGTCAAGACAGTCCGTCGATGACGATGATTCTCCGGAAGTCGCGAATGTTTTGCATGGAGCCCACAAAATTGGTAGAGCAACAACCCGATCGGGAACTGCAGCACACGGAGACAGAGAAACGACATCATAGGCAGTACGGTAGGACCCAAGAAGCAAGGCCTCGGCCACTAACTTCTCGCAGATTCTCACAGGGCTCTGCTTGGGGCCAGTAGCACGAGATGGTGGCATTGTTCATGCAGGACAGAGCTCTAAGCTCCGCATATGCTTTTCTTAGATCATCACCGCACAATCCATGCAGGCACTGCCAACTTCCAGCCAATCGAAAAGTGCAGTGATCGGGTTCAACGCACACGTTATTGATCCTTCCTTGATACTGCGCAAACAACACCAGCATGCCTTGCCTCGCAAGAAGGCACCGGCAAAGTAAACGATACTTGCGCATTGATGTCTATGGGGCAGCGATACATGCTCAATGCCTTGCGAAACAGGTTATTCTGGCCTAAATACATTTTCGTATTCGCACGGTGGTCTGCTCCGTAAATAGCTACGTCGTGGCCAAGCAGGGGCCAGGCGCATACCAGAATACTGCTGGTGGCTGCTTTGACTTCAGCGCGACCACGACGCCCCTCAAGCACTGTGGATCAAACGAGAGACAGTAAGCTATGCGAAGCGTTTGTGGCATGTGAGAACGCAGAACAAGCCCGTCTGACACCATCAGCGAGCTCAGACCGTGATCATGGCTGAAAGGAAGGGATGCAGCCCAAATACTTTGCTTGCTACGCCAGGTTAGCGATGAAGCCTTGTTCCAATTCAAGACACTGGTTCGAAGACGAGGACCCGTACTGGTCGTAGGATTTCGTTGTAATTAAACATAGCGCAGTCCTTACACGGTTCCTACTTGCTAAGCCAGTCCCCCTCCTGGTACGGTAACATCAATCTTAAGTTAGCGACAGTACAGAGCTGACCGATAGGAAAGCTACGAGCTCTACGAACACGAGCTGATCTGCTTCATTGCACGTCCATCGAGTACGGATTGTCTTTGGGCCATCGCAGACAATTCCAACGACTTAAGATCAACGATCGTGCATTAGACTTCCATCAACCGGAAAAGATCCTCGCAAGTCTACGTCGATCAATTTGGCTGACAATTTGCCGTGGCGTGGAGACACCAATCATCTTGTATCGGGAGTGCAGTCCTTCTTGGAGACTAGCTATACCCTTTCAAGAATTTCTCGCGAACTGCCTTGCCCTTGCTAGCTTAAACCACTTTCCTCGAAAGCCTCCCAGGACAAGGGCTCTGTTTTGGACTCACAGCTTGTCAAAGCCTCTTCCGTGTTATCCTGGCGCAGAAGTGTCCCGCAGCCACAACGGTCCAATCGGTTCAGAGCATTGGTGCAATCTCTGTTGCCCTGGCTTGTGCTGTTCGCCTTGCCATCCAGCTCTCTCCAGTATCAAAAGCTCAATCTCCCCATATAAGCCGTTGACGCATGCCTACTTTTCCACCATCGACCTATTTCGGCATACGCTGGAATTATACGACCTTTGGGCCACGGTAGTGAGGTGACTAGTATGCGATCGACATAGCACCATTGCCAATTCATCCCAAACACCACGTGAGCCTCCTTGAGTGTTGGGAGTCCCGCGCCATTCGTCGCCAAGGGCAGCAAGCGGTCACTGAATGCCACCACCATCATATTTCTTCCGAAAAGCCTCCTCTTAGATAAGAGGCTCTTTTGCGCCCTGCAAACCTTCAACAGTAGCCACCAAGCCGTCAATACCCCTCAAACGTGTGCGAGCTTCAGTTCTTCGAGAACAAGCCGTGTATTCGACGTTGGAGTGTTCCAGTCCGTGACATCTTGCTACATTCAAGATGTTGGCCTACGAGACATATCAGCCGGGCTTTGACCCGAGTATGACCTACGGATACAAGTGCCACAGTTATGGCCACTACGCACACTCGAGACACAACTCATATAGCTCCCCAACATACAGAGCACCACACAACATCATGATATTGGGGGCAACAGGAACGATAGGAACGTACATCACCAGGGCTATCGTGGATGCAAACTCGCAGGGTCACTTCGGGAGGATATCGATATACACCTCTGAGAAGACAGTTGTGGAGAAGGTGCAAGACATCTGTGCGCTGGAGTCGATGGGAGTAGAGATAGTTGTGGGAAGTTTGGATGACGAGAGGAGATTCAAAGATGCATGCAGAGGTAGGTCCAACAAAACACAGGTGACGAAGCCGGAGTTAACGGACAACACAGGAATCGACACGATAGTATCTTGCCTCGGCCGCCACGCGATCGAGAAGCAGATACCGATCATGTCGTGGGCAGAAGAAATCGGTGTGACCAGATTCTTCGCCTCAGAGTTCGGCACGGACATCGAATACTTTCCAGACTCCGAGCATGAGCCGCCACATCAGATGAAATTGAAGGTCCGAGCACACATGAAGACCTTGAGAAGGATGGAACACACGTATGTCGTGACAGGGCCATACTCAGATCTCTACTTCGGAGCCATGAAGGAGGCGCCCAAAGCGGGTGGTTTCGACGTGGAGAGACGCCGAGCATACCTGCTGGGTGACGGTGACATGCCAGTCAGCTTCACAGCCATGAACGATGTTGGCAAATTTGTTGTTGCAGCACTCATCAACTACACCTTTTCGCGAAACCAGACACTGATCGTCCATAGCTTCACAGCGACGCCGAACGAGATCCTGGCCGAGTATGAAGCACAGTTGAAGAAGAAATGGGAGGTTAACTACGTTGACACCAAGACGCTCCAGGCCATGGAGAAAGAAGCCTATCAGATCCATTCGCCACTCGCTGCTGTCCTGACACTGAGAAGGATATGGACCCTCGGTGGCACACTCCACAAGTTCTACGACGACTCACTGCTTGGTTTCGTTGAAACAGAAAATCTCGAGGACCAAGTACGACTTAACATCGCGAAGCAGGTGGGAAGGGTGCCTGGTGGCATTAGCTTGCTACGAACCTTGAGCGCCGTGTGAACAATTATGCAAAGGGGCCTGAATTTCTGCCTTGAACGATGAGTGACAAGGAATCTCAAAGGGGCAGCCATTACCGGGGCCACAGGCTCGTCAGCCTTACAAGGTTCCGATCTGTATGCGAAGGACCAAAATTTGACTTCGCTACCGGCTTCCGCTTCAGAGCAACGACCTCTTGCCAGCTCCTGCAGGATCCCTTCTCAGCACCCAGCAACACGAAGTTCAGGGATCCTCGGACATTCAGAATATACCAAAGTCCGCTGCAGGATTCATCGAGGGTGATCCTTGAGCTCGCCAGTCGGTGATAGACACCTTGTCCGTGCCGGCCATGCATAGTCATGCAAGTCAAGCAACCATTACTAATCGCTAGTACTTTCCTCGGGAGCTTGGAACCGACTACATGATGCCGAACATCATGCGAAGCTCCGACTCCGATGCAATCCACATGGCCGCTCGGCAGCGGCTCCAAGCCTCATTACACCAGGATTGGATGCATCTACGATTTACGACCCATTTCGCATACTGGCTCGATAATTTTAATGCATGATTCATGCAGCCTTATACTGCCACGAGATGCCTTCAGACCGGTCTGGCCCGCTCATTTCAATGAGTCTACAAGCTCGCCGACATGATGCTCGCATTCGAACCTGTCGCTGCTTAACCGGATGTAGTCTCTACATTTCAGAGGCGAAATCATGTTCTCATTATCCACCACGATCTTTCTTATGTTTACTGCATAGATACCAGGATGGAGGGTTGCACGCTTTCATGGCAAGGCCAGCAAGGAGTTGTTTGCTATCTGATTTCCGATTCTGTTTACAAGCGCTGCATCAGGATGGGGGCATAGAAGCGAGCGAGTACGCATTTAGACTTTGGGAATATTTTATTGATGAGTTACTACTCTATCACCATCGTTATTGGCATCGATGATAGCATCGCTATTTGTTTTATGATACTCCATGAAGTTTAGTGCTTTAATTCATACTATGACTCCAAACCACACCTGTGCTGTTCTCGTTCCTTCATGACCACCACTTTATCCCAGCTTGCCTCTACTTGGAGCCTGTTCAAAACAGCCAGACCGAGTTAGACACCCTTGGATGTGATCACTCATCAGACCCACCAGCCTAGACGAACCTGACACTGCATGAATCTAATCTTTGAGGCCTCGGCCACGGCCGGCGTCAGAATCGTCGGTATCTCTATTACCGTTGCCCGGTAAGGCTACATGTCATTGCATACTAAACTTTTCCCGCCCTGTACCGTTGTCCGGCAAACAAACACGTCACCATGCCTTCCTTCTCTATAGGCCTGACCTCCGTCATTACATACCTAGTTACACCCCTCTCTCGTCCATAGTACGTACCCGTACCATACCTGTCCGCCCCCATCACCATGCTTGACCACTGCATATAACATCTCGTTCTCTACAGCACTAGCCCACTACTCTACAGACGTTCCCCAGCGCTTAACCAGCCGCTTTAGACTAATCTGGGCCACGGAGTTCATTCATTGGGTCCCGAGGAAACTTATATGCATACATACAGTAAGCTTCTTGCAGATACCTCAAAGCGGATAGTGCCTCGTATACTAGTAGCGTCGCGATGCTGGGCTCCGTCTCGTCTCGTCTCGTCGACCACAACTTGAGTAACTGCATGCGTCTACCGCTAACTACGTCGTATAATTAGGAAGCAAGCACTCTTTTCTGGGTATTAGTAAGTGAAGTGCACAGCGAGGCGCGTCGTGGAACATATCTGGGGGAAGCCGCAATGGACTGGTCGGCCAATCGATCATTTGCGGCTCAGGGGGCGAGAGCGATGAGTCTTTACTTGGACATAGAGGAAGGAGGGCACGTTATCAATTCAGGCAGCCAAAATGCCTTACATTGATGGCATCATCAAATACTGTCCGCGGCACAACAGGTTCATTTGCTATCCTTCTGCTATGTTAGAGGCCCACGACGCAAGCAATCTTATGTCGACTACTTGCGTTTCTACAATTCCTCTCGCATAAGGCAGCGATGGCAAGCGGCAAAGGTGGTCCTGCCTAGGATCGCGGGCCAAATGACCAAACCACACCACTATTTACTATAGCCTACCAAGAATCGAACTCGTCAACGCGCAGTAGGAGACAGGACTGATGCCTAACGGTATTCTGTATGTGTGCATGCTGTACTTTGTTTCATAGGATGCCTGATACACATCGTTCACTGTCTTTGTCGCGTTCTTATTGGGGCTTTTTGGTAGCAGCCTAGAGACATATTCCTGTAGCCTAACCTAGGTAACGTCTTCCCGACCCATCAACACCAGTACTGAGCCATCAATGCCGGATAGGAAGCGTTATCAGAGAGTCCGTGCTGGTTGTTCAACGTGCAAAGAGCGAAAGGTCTGTTATACTCTGGAACGACCAGTATGCCAAAACTGCAGCAGGCTCTCCCGGCCCATGCACATACAGGACACGGCGAATTTGCTGATCGTCCGCGGAATCTCCGAGTCAATGCCGGTTCCAGAGCTGGAGCTTATGCATCGCTACACAGCATACACCTATCTGACTATGAGCAACAACCCGATCCTTGTCTCATTGTGGAAAGGAGTCGTCCCCGACCATGCATTTCGGAATCCTTTCCTGCTTCAAGGTCTCCTTGCTGTCGCAGCCTAACACAAACTCCGCTACAACAAGAGTGCAATAAACTCGACAGACCTGGTCGGAATGGCAAACGTCTATTAGCAGGAAGCTTTGACGAGCTACATCCACCTGCTCAATAATATCACTGAGGACAATTGCCATGCTTTGTTTGCATTCTCGCAAGTCATAGTGGCGATCTCTTACTCCCGCTTGAGGCCAGACATCTACGAAGGCATCAGGTAGCCACATGAGCTTATCGAGGGTATTGTCGCTGTCTTCGACTTGCCCAAAGGGGCGCTCGCTATACCCAAACAGACTCGTTCATGATTACGTGCAGGTGGTTTGGCGCCTATCATGGGCCCCATGCTCACTATACCACATTTTGAAGAGTTGTCAAGGACTCGGATCGAGAGCCTCTTGTCGACGATACAGCTTCTGCATACCCTTTTCCTCGCAAAGCCCGAGTCAGTCGATAAACTGAACAAGATCGTTGGTCTCCCAGTGTAATAAAGAATAGTAGTAGCGCTAAAAGATATGTTACTTATAAGGCTTAAAAAAGTAAGCTTTCAAAAACGGCTACGGCGATGACGTCGCAGTGGCACTCGCACACGCAGAGGTGAGCGCCGTGACGGCGAAGTTGGCAGAGTATGCGTTCGCAGCCGGCACCGCCGCGGAACTGGTCTACGTGAACTATGCGGATGAGAGTCGGAATCCCTGGGGGAGTTCCGGGTTGGAGAACGTGGCGTTCATGCAGGATGTGGCGGGG
>Ga0210040_10000464_pt1 | contig 68234 bp, 53 predicted proteins | sample CryGeyCG12114_NA_FD_185462 | JGI IMG/M metagenome (GOLD analysis project Ga0210040, IMG submission 185462) | Groundwater microbial communities from aquifer - Crystal Geyser CG19_WC_8/21/14_NA (SPAdes) (version 2) | ecosystem: Environmental > Aquatic > Deep subsurface > Groundwater | place: USA...
GCAGCATCATAGTCCCCATCCACAACCACCACCCTCGCCCCCTCAGCCTCAATCAGCCGTCTCGTCGCATCGTACATGCCCCGCGGGACATATATCACACATCCACACCCACCCCCATCACAATCCGTCCCCAGCCCCAACAACCCCGCCATCCTCGCCACCGCCCTCCCATGATTCCCATCCGTCGCCGCAAACAACACCACCCTCTCCCCTCCGTTTCCGTCCCTCCCACGCGCCTCCAGCTCCACCCGTAACCCTTCAAGCCCCATCCCCATCCCCATCCCCACATCCCCAATCCCAACCCACTCACACAGCGCGCAATACACGCCCCACGACGCGCCGAGGATCTTAAACGCCGGCAGACCCAGCCGGCTGGCCTCGTCCTTAAGGAGCAGGGTGCGCAGGCCTAGTTCGTGCGCGAGGGGCGCGAGGCTGAGCAGGGGTGTGGGCGCATATCCGGGGAGGGATCGGTGGAACCGCGTGATGGTGGTTTGAGAATGCGATGGGGATGGGTGGTGGTGTTTAGCAATAGTAATATGTGTTGAGGCTGAGGGGTTAATGTAGATGCCGGATGGGTATACGTTGATGCTATCCGCGGCCATACGGTTCGGCGGTGTTGTAGACTGCTGTTGGACCTAGACTGGCATGTGTGTGATACGACGAACGATGAAGACGGCTTCTGATGCACGCGTGATTCTTGGTGGATGGCGTATGGTATCTATGATATACTATTGTGGTTGGAGACTCTCCATATCTACAGTGCTTGGTGATCTACGTTCTCACGAGAGGTAAACGACCGAAACGAGCCGGATGTGTAGCAAGGACATCGACGATTGGTAGTAGGGCGTAACAAAATGGTAGCATGACGAGTTGAACATTGCAGTTCAGGCAGTTCAGGCAAAGCTAACCAAAACTGCCCATAGACAACGCCGCACTGCTTCGGATGTACGTGATATTTATGCTGCACAGCTCATGATTACCATTGGGGAACTGCCTAAGCAAGATACAAGAATTTCGAAGCCAAGCGCTCATTGTCCTGGATGCAAGCCCTCAAACACCAGTCTCTACATCCCATTCCGAGCGGGCTGTTGTGGCATTCTGTAGTCGCCAGCATTAGCACCCAGACTGACGCCTCCAGGCATAGGAACCACTCCACCGCCTCCCAGGCCGTTAAGTGCGCCCTGAGTCCCTACGCCGTTCACTTGAGTCTGCTTCTGCTGCATTGTCGCTGTCTCTCTTTCGTGTTGAGCCTTACGTTCTCGTTGTCGTCGCTGCGATACAAGATCTCCCCTGATCACCCGTAAATACTTGACCGCTTCGTCAATGAGCTCCCTCGATTCTGTACTCTCCTTCAGCGTCAACAGAAGCGTCTCCACTTGTTGCTCGTCATTGAGATGAGGACAAGTTCGACCGTGTCCCATGTGCGCAAGTCCACAGAGTCCACAGTGCTCAATGCCCGCGATCTTCAGTCTACACCAGCCCATTGGGTGCTCTTCCCTGCATGCAGCACATTTGTGTGGGGGTGGTACCGGAATGCGTGTATAGTCGGCGGGCACATCACCATTGAAGTGCGGTGCTGCGCCAGTCGGAACCTTGACACGCTTGAAAGGACGTGCTTTGACCATCTGCACATGTTCGGGTTCCGTGTCTTCTGCTGCGGTGGTAACCTCCACGTCTGTCTCCGGTACATTTTCCTGGAAGTCGTCATCACTTATATACCCGACTTCAGCTCTGTTTTTGACGGGAGAATTGTCGGAGTCTACTCCTTCGGCTCCAGCGGTTGGCTTGCCACCATAGTCGACATTGCCTCGTCTGCGCTTACCTCGTCCAAGCTCTTGTGCTTTGCGTTCTGCTTCTTCTTCGTAGGCCTTCTGTCGCTCTTTCAATATCTTATCCCACAGGTCCGGGTTTGGTGTATGAGTGCCGGAGTCTGCGGATTCCTCAAGACCTTCTTCAAGGGTCGCTTTGTCGTTCGCCCAAATCCGCGCAAAAGAGAACTGCGATTCAGCTGATTGATTCTCACTCGTCTTTGTAGATTCTATCTGCGACCGATCGAGCAATTTGTCGACACTGGCTTCGTTGTAGATGATATCGTTTTCTGTATCATCGTTGAAGAGGGCCGCCGCACCATGACGGAGAATGGACTCGAGGTCCATACCTGCCTCGTCTTCTTTATCCATTGCTTCGATCAGGACGTGGTCAAGCGCCATCTTCTTCTTGCCGATTTGCATGATCTTTTCCTCTGCTGAGGATCTTGTCATCAACTGGAAAACAAGGACTTTGTTTTGTTGACCGATACGGTGGGCACGAGAAAGTGCTTGGATATCTTGATGCGGGTTGAAGTCGGGGTCGAGGATGATCACTGTGTCAGCAGTTGCCAGGTTGATACCCACACCACCAGCTCGTGTCGAGAGCAAGAAGGCGAAGTATGGCGAGTCTGGAGCGTTGAACTCGTCGATTCGTTTTTGCTTCTCGAGGGCAGAGATTGTGCCGTCAAGGCGGCGGTGAAGCATGCCTAGGCCATCAAGGAAGTCTTCGACTATGTCGAGATTATCCAGGAATTGACTGAACATGAGTACACGATGGCCGCGCTCTCGCAGTTTGGGAAGCATGATCGAGAGGAGCTGCAGTTTGGATGAAGCCTCGACCAGTGTTCGAAAGCTTACATCACTGTCAAGGGATCTGTCTTCGATCTCGCGGCTGTAAACGAAAGGATGGCACAAAGTTTTCCGCAATTGCATGAGGATGTTGTTCAGATTTGCTCTTTCCTTCACAGGCGCATTTGCATCTCGACTGAAGATTGATTTCATCAGTGCCGGGTTTCGGGACAGGATAGACTTGGAGACTTTTCTCTGCAGGCCACTCATTGTCACAGGTACGATGATTTGTGACATCGGTGGCAAGAAAGTGAGCACTTGCACCTTCGTCCTTCGCAAGAAGTACGGCTTCAGCATGTCATGTAACTCAGGAACGTTTTCTTGTGTGAGCTCAGCGTAATCCTTTTCAAGCTGCACAGCGTTGTGTTTATCGCGATCCAGGAATTGGAGCAGGTTGAACAATTCTCGAGCATTATTCTGCAGAGGAGTACCGGTCATCAGCACCTTGAAGGGAAAGCGTAACTTCGACAGCGCATCGTAGACCAAGTTTTGGTCGCTCTTCAATCTTTGACCTTCATCCACGATGAGGCCTTGCCATGGCACTCGTGACAAGCTTTGTTGTACACCTTTGTCGACGATAGATTCGTAAGAGGCGATGACAATGTGCGCCTTGATGTCTTTCACCTCAGCCCTCTTCTTCTTGTCAACATCAGCATCAGGATCTTTCGGAAAGAGCTCGTATTCTTGGGTCAACTTTCTGGCTACACTTGAACCATAGTAACAGACAGCTCTGAGTGACGGCACCCACTTCTTGATCTCCCGTCGCCAATTGGGGCAGGTCGAGTTTGGCACGACAATCAAAAAAGGCCAGCATTTATGTTCCTGTATCAAGGCAGCTATCAGTGCAATGAGCTGAATTGTCTTACCGAGACCCATTTCATCGGCAAGGATGGCATTGTGCTGCCGGTACCATTGATAGTACAGCCAGTTCAAGCCTTCAATCTGATATTGCATGACCTTGCCGCCTACCATGGTTATCGGTTGGGTCTTTTTCATGAGCTTCGACTCGAAGTCCAGCAGGCGGACATTGGCGAGCGTTCTGCGAAGTGTAGATTGAGGAGGTATTGACATGTATCGCTTGCGAACGAAATCTTCGTATGCTTCTTTGAAGTCCTGGAAGCGTTCCGTATCAGAGTATACTGGTGGCTTCTCCCAGATAGCGTCCTCGTAACCAAGCCCCTTGAACTTGACATATGCCGAATCGACTTCTTTGACACGTGCCAGGTCAATGCCTTCGGAGCTGTTCCTCACGACACTCGTGTATCTCACGTCAAAGACTATATCGATTCGATGGTATTCTTCTGGAATGGCGTCTTTGGTGGTCATCCGTGGTAGCTGATTTTCCACTCTCCTGCTGAAGGCAGCTCTACTGATGGGGCTAGCGATACCCCATAGCCAAGACCCAGCCATCCACGTACATCGGAGGTAAGATTGATTCTTCCATTTCACCAGGTACTCTTTCTGGCTTTCTTGCAGCTTATCAAGAGTAGTACCGGGAACGTACGACTCTTGGTCGGTAGGTCTCCAAGCAACGAGTGTGTCGACTGCATGTTGGTTCTCGACACAGTCTTTGCAGATCCACGAACGATGATACAGATCAAAACGCTTCTGCGCGAGTTGCTTCTCATCGAGATCTTCTTCGTCTGAATCGCCGGAATGTGCGGTCTTTCTGTTCGGCAGGTGGTGCATGTGCCATGCCCTGTTACACGTAGCACATCGGAACATGACATTCTCAGGATTGTTGATGGTGCCAGGCTGTGTTATAGTGATGGGGTCGCTTCCACCATTCTCCTCACGCTGGACTTGTTCTTGTCGTGTTGTCAAGCGCCTCCGCAATGGTTTTGATACAGGGCCCATCTTATCGCAGCCGGTGCATCGGCCAAGGTGAGGTGCGGTGGGGTCCTTCTCTCGAGCGACACCAATGCACCTTCTGCATTGGAGAACGAAGAGATCATCTCCAGCCTTAGTGACCAGATGCTCTCTGCTGCCACGATTGCCTAGGCATGTTTTGTGATAAGAATTGGCGCAGCCTTGACAGAAGACCAAAGGGCCCTTGGCTTCGTGGTCGCCCGTGTGGTAGCAGGTGGCACATTCTTGTTGATGACGCTTTCTGAAAGGGTCGTTGGCAGGAAGTTTGTAGAAGACTTCCTTGGTGGCCACTATCTTGGGACCCAGATCTTTCTCAGATTGTGATGACAGCTCGTCCTCTTGCCTCTCCCGCATGCTCCGCTTAGGTTGTGCTCGGGTCCTTGAAGACCTACGAGCGTTGTTGTGCCGGATGGCCCTGTCTTCGGACGAGGCAGCGCGTTGTGCTCGCAATGCACGAGTAGTTCGAGAAGTGGCCTTCTGTTTGGTCGATTCTCGCTTTGGCCTGCCCCTCGTCCGTCGTGGAGTGGCATCGTCTGAATCTACGAAGTCTTTAAGCTCGACGAGTTCAGACTGGTAGTAATTCGAGCGACGCATTGGAGCGAGTCGTGTTGATCGTCTCCCTTGTGGCTGTTCATCCTCTGAGTCTGCGAAGTCGTCTGCAGAGGAGGTCGCTCTGTCGAGGTCGGACAGGTCGGGCCCAGCATAAGTCTTCCTCTTCTTTCGGTGGGGCTGCTCATCCTCGATGTCAGAGACGTGTATCTTGCTCCAATCTACCATGCCAGAAGCCAGCATCGGCGGCTGAGCTGCTCTTCGGCCCCTTCGCTGCATGACGGCGCTGCGATGTGCGTTGAGAGCTGGTTTACCATTGCGGTATTCTGTGGTGAGATCTGGTCCGTCAACCTAAAAGGCAGAATGGTTAGTCACCATCAAATAAGTGAAGCATCTATGAACATTCAGCTAGAGCTTACCAGATCGACTTCGCCAGAGCCCAACTTCACAATGTACTGGCGGTCCGGCAAGGCATACAGAATGCGCTTGGCTGTGAAGTGGTCTGGCAAGTAGTCGAATTCATCTCTCTCGTTCTCTGGCAGTTCTGGTACATCGATGGTCAAGTTCTCTTGCCGGTGTACGACAAACCCGTCGACTTCTTCTTCTTCAGCCTCGGCCGTTGAGACATCATCGTCCTGGTGTAGCTCATCGACATCATCTGATAGTCCACCTAGACCGTCCTCGGCTTCGTGCTCCTCCTCTGAGATATCTCCCTGCGGAGGGGCCGGTCGATGTGGGATCTCGACTAGATCGCTCTCATGGCTCGAGACAGAGGGCGATGGCGACGGGGAGGTCGTAGCACGTTGCGCACCATCCACATCACCTGCCTCGCTGGCTGGCTTGGAGGTGTCAGTGGGCTGCTCCGGTGGTTTCCCCAGCCAGGCATTGACGTCGAGGTTGTCTTCTTCGTCCATGGCTAAGTACGGAACACTTGAATCTGCTGCAAGCTGTTGCGAGTATCAAGGTCCCTCCTCTACCGGCCGAATCGATGGTCGCGGCTCTGCATTAATGGAAAGAAGTGTGGACACCAATCAACGCGTACTTCAATTTGGAGACGCGTCTCGGCTGAGTTTCCTCCCTCATGACGAGGCTTCAAGTTTTGGAAAGCCTGCGCGGCCGACAAGGAGATCATCCTCCTCACACATGGAATGGAAGCAAGACTATATCTGAATGCTTCTACTGTGTCCTGCTACACGACGCTGTAGCAACTATGCGCACCACCGTGCTGTCTTGATCAGCCCAGTGTGGCATCGAAATGCCTCCCTGACTGGCGCCATAAGCGGCGGAGTTCGCAAAGCTGCTGCTGCACTGAAAAGCGCCGAGAAGCGTCGTGTTCGAGATGGTCAGCTCGGCTTCTGGGAAGAGAAAGACCCCGAGAAAAGAGCCCAAGCTCAAGACAACGTCCGTCGACTGCGACAGAAAGACTTTGAGCGAAAGAAAGACCTCGAATGGCTGAGCTCCGATACTACCCTGCCAACCGAGCCAGAAGCAGTGCCGAAGTATACAATGGGCAGAACACAAGACTGGGCATCCAAAGCAGAGCTGAGGGGCTCAAACGAAGTCTTGCGCAAAGTAAGATCCGCCCAAACATCAACTGCCTTGGCCAAGGGCATGCTAGTCGAAGCACCAAAAGCAATGCCATATTCCGAAGCTGCATCAGAGTTCCTCTACGGTACATTTGCCGTCCTTGCTGCGCTACAGGCTAAGAAGAGAAAGTTCTACAAACTCTACATCTGGTGTGGCGAGGATGGAAATCTGTCTGACAACGATGCCAAAACCACCGAGGTTGTGAGGGAGGCTAAAGCTGCCAAAGTACCCATCATTCGTGTTGCGGGAAGTTGGGACAAGCTGCTCGACAGGATGTCCGACAAGAGACCACACAATGGTCTGGTGCTCGAGGCTGCTGCCATCCCAACGCTCCCGGCTAAATACCTCGACAAAGTTGAGTCCATCAAGAGTCCATTACTCGTCAAATTGAACCATATGTCGCCTTCAGAAAAACAGGACCTTGGCCTGGCCGTGGGTGCAAACACCATTGAGTTGGCCTTAGACCTACGGAAAGGTAGCAGATTCCCCTTTCTTCTCTGGCTCGACAAGGTCACAGACACGGGTAACATGGGCGCCATCTTCAGGTCAACCTACTTCCTCGGCGTCGACGCCATAATCCTGCCTCGACATGGTACCGCTCCCCTTACAGCTGTCACAATCAAGAATTCCGCTGGTGCAGCCGAGCATGTTCCTATTCTTAACATCGATAATGAGCTCAGTTTCATGGAGCGATCTCAGGAAAATGGCTGGTTGTTTGTAGCCTCCGCCTCCGCAACTTCCGAATCCACCGTAGCACGCTCGATGAAAAAGGCCACCGCGGAGCAACGGCCGAATCAAGTATTAAAGCATCATCCGCTAGTGTTGATGATGGGCAATGAAGGCGAGGGGTTGAGGCCATTCCTGCAGAAGCAGGCTGACTTCACTGTCAGTATTGCTGGTGCTAGATCCGATGGGCTGATCGACAGTTTGAATGTCAGCGTTGCTGCTGCCTTGTTGGCTCAGAGATTCCTTGCGCCCTATATAAGTGGGGCTTCAAATGGTGATTAGATTACCAAGTATAGACAACATAATGGTCATTTCTCAGCGCTTGAGTCAGCATTTTTGTTTTCTTGAGCTTTACCGGTTGTAGAACTATCAGAACGCACTGGCATGGGAAGAAGAGTTCCACAACCTGGGACGCTCGACCTAGTATGCCAAGCCAAGTACGTCTCCAAGCACTCGTGACACTTCACGCGTCAACAACCATTTTGTACGACAACGCAGACGTGGACAATTTTCAACGTTCTAGAGCAAATACCACCAGCATGTCGTCTTTCTTCGACGGCATTGAGTTGCCTGTAGCAGCAGACTTCCATGTTCACCTCCGCGATGATCGCATGATGGAAGCCGTAACGCCCACAATTCGCCAAGGAGGCGTAGACACGGTCTTTGTCATGGTAGTTCACCACTCAGAACTCAATGCGAGACTACAGCCACACTGACACCGGCTTTACTAGCCAAATCTAGTGCCACCAGTCACCACGGTCTCGGCGGCCCTCGACTACAAGAAGCGCCTACAAGCTATAGAGCCAAATGTCAGCTACCTCATGTCCCTGTACTTGCATCCCAGCATCACACCGGACACTATACGCGAAGCCAAACGTGCCGGCATAGCAGGTGTAAAGTCCTATCCAGCGGGCGTCACGACAAATTCCTCCTCCGGCGTAGTCGACTACGAATCGTTCTACCCCGTTTTTGCGGCAATGGAAGAGGTCGATATGGTACTGAACCTCCACGGTGAAGCGCCACCTTCGTCAAGCACGACCACGGATCCGACGAAGCAGATTACGGTATTGAATGCTGAAGAAGCATTTCTTCCTACACTCAAATCCTTGCACGAACGTTTCCCAAGGCTACGGATCATACTCGAGCATTGTACCACGGCAGCCGCGGTCGAAGCCGTAAAACAGTGTGGACCGAATGTAGCAGGCACCATCACGGCGCACCACCTCTCCCTTACGATTGATGACTGGGCTGGTGATCCGATCAATTTCTGTAAGCCTGTCGCCAAACTCCCATCCGATCGTGTTGCGTTGGTAAAGGCCGCCGCAAGTGGGGATCCCAAGTTTTTCTTTGGCAGTGATTCTGCGCCACATCTACTTTCCGCGAAGAAAGGGTTGAGCGATGGCGGGTTGGGCGCGGGAAAATGTGCAGCAGGTGTATTCACACAGCCGAACGTGCTCGGATTTGTGCTGGAAGCGTTCGACAACGCGTTACAGGTGGGCATAGTGAAAGAGAGTGATTTAGGTCATGAACGAGTGCAAGGTTTCCTGGGTGGATATGGGAGGAAGTTCTATGGCGTGCCGCAAGCGACTAGGAGGGTACGAGTCAAAGCTAGAGGTATGAACGTACAGAACGTGACAGTGGGAGGACAGAGCGGCAATGAAGCTGGCATGAATGACACTGTGGTCACTTTCAGGAGTGGGAAGCCGACCTATGCTGTCGAGTGGATATAAGGAAGAGAAGCTGATACCGTCCATGTTGAAGGCTAGGTCGAAATGTTGGTGGAAGTCGGTGGACAGGAGCTGCAGCAACTACGTCTGAAGTTCGATGGTCAGTTCAATTCAGCTTTCTCTAGGACCAATCACGATAGCGACGGGCTGATAGCATGAAGGTCACCCACCGAACAGACTGCCATGCAACAGCAATAGCTGAGAAAGTCACCTCCTCAAGCATATCGATCTATGGCATTTCTTAGATCATATGGACAATGTCATACTGAATGGAGTCACCATGCCGTCGACGCAGTCGTGGTTCGCCGGGTGGCCAGCCACTATACCGTATCGACTCAGTGACAATGGGATCCGTTGTGCAGCACCATTACTGAAGACTTCGCATTTATTCGGCATGCTGCGAACGTCAAGAGTCGGGCAATGGCATGCAAGGCCAAGACGAATTACCCCAGCCGACCAGCATATGGGCTGCCTGAAATCTGATCGCTCGGTCTAAGAACTACCAAGTGCATGATCTGGTCCGGACGCAACAGCTGATACCAGATCAAAATGAGCCATGCTCACAACCACCGATTCACTACCTCTGGACCACCCTCATCTACAGCTTAAAACCAACACATCGCATATGCAGGTATCACGTATCTCCTCCGCCGCCAGAGTGTTAGATTCGCTTGACCTTCCTTATATAGTAATCATGTGCCATCTCACCCTCATTACATGATGCCTTAGGCAGAAATCTAACATTCTGGCGTCCGAGGGGATATAAGTGTCACATATAACATTACGCCCATCTGTTCCACGTGAGACCTGTACCACTGCACCACGTAGTCATCTCCCGCTCTCCAGAAACCAACAATCTACCTTACTGAGACACCGACACCCGCTGTCTTGACGTGGAGCTCTTAACCATGCATGCAGCAATCTGGCACCACAACCCTGGTGATGCCGTCGGCAGATCGGCCGGGCCGGCCAAGTCACGTGCCTACATAAGCATTGAGTGCTGCTTCCCATCTCTGGATCACAGACTCTCCATGTTTGGACATTACCCTAGTTCACGTCTCGTTGCCAGGTACTTCAGACACGGTACCCCATATTCAGATGGCGGCGCCAGAGTCTTCGTGCGATAGTGCGAGGATCACGCACACCAAGCATCAGCCTTATCATTCACGTCAATGTCATCGAAACCGAATCTAATTCTCACAAGAGCACATATACCGCACGCGGAGTGCCCACTGTAGAGTACACCCGTAGGAAAGCACCTCTTTCCGGGTATGGATATAAATGACCTCCTTTCACAAGAATTGCGGAAATGAGGATGAGGATAAAGCGTGACTCTATGACAACACCCTGACGTATCGCAACAAGGATGTTCGATATCTGAAATAGAAAACCCCAAGACACGAAAACCGTCCTCCCAAGCATATTGAACGAACTACAAACTCAAGTCAAGCCCCCCAATCTCCATCACCGAATATGAAAGCCATCGCCGTCTCTAAATACGGCGACACCAACAACCTCGACGCTATCGACCTCCCCGACCCATCTGAATCAGAAACCCAATCCTATGACATCCTAGTCGAAGTCAAAGCCTGCTCCGTCAACCCGGTTGACACCAAAGTCCGCGCCGGCACCTATGATGACTACCCCGACTACTACGACCACACACCCGCCCTCCCCCAGGTCATTGGTTTCGACGGCGCCGGCATTGTCAAAGCAGTCGGAGATAAAGTCCAAGCCTTCAAGCCCGGCGACGAAGTCTATTACTCCGGCAGTCCGATCCGGCAGGGCTCGAACGCGCAATACCAGCTCGTCGACAGCCGGGCGGTCGCGCACAAACCGAAGAGTCTGAGTATGGTGCAAGCGGCGGTAATGCCGCTAACCTGGATCACGGCGTACGAGGCGCTCGTGGAACGGATGGAGATCCAGAAGGGCGAGAAAGCCGGTATTCTCATTGTTAACGGGTCTGGAGGCGTAGGAAGCGTCGCTTCACAGATAGCGCGGACAATCCTCGATTTACCTGTTGTTGTAACGACTACATCTCGGGCCGAGACGACGGATTTCAGCAAATCCATGGGCGCAACGCACACAGTCAACCACCGCGAGGACATCCCAGAGCAGATTGCGCAGCTCAAGCTCGATGTGCCGCTGAAATATGTCTTCATCACGCACACACCTACGTCGAAATATATCGTTGATGCCGCCAAGATCTGCGCGCCATTCGGGAAGGTATGCAGTATTGTGCAGGACAAGGAGATCCCGATGTATGGTACTGAGTTCTTAGCGAAGAGCTTGACGTTTGTGTGGGAGCTGCTGGGGACGAAGCCGTACTATGGTGTTGCCGTTGACAGTCATGGGAAGATGCTCAAGGATTTGGCGGCTTGGATGGATGAGGGGAAGGCGAAATGCCATCTGTCGCAAACACTGCCGCTCACGGTGAATGGTGTTAGGAACGCGCATGAAAAGATTGAATCTGGGGGTGTGATGGGGAAGGTTGGGCTTTCTGTGAGTGCTGAAGGCATGGATGAGGCAAAAGCATTTATGTAGTATGAGTTGCTGCAGTACTGTCGCATCCATGTGTTGTACCATGCATAGTATCTCCGCCGACTGCCGATCCACCGATTATTCCCACCCTAAAACAGTACGAACCGAAATGCGAATATGATCCATCGACCTCGAGTCGTTCTGCTGACCAGCAAGACGAGAAGGTACAAGTGGCTCATCCTGCTCTTTTGATGGAGGCGTGAAATTTTGTGTCAGGGCGGGACATCAAGATCGGTCCCCAGCAAGCCAGTCCATCAGGCTATACCATGCTGGCTACTCACGTTTGCGCTGTAGCGCTCATCCTCCTCCCATCGCTCATACCTTCGGAAGCAACCAAGCCCACCAGCCCAACCTTGATTGTCACTTCGGCGCGTCCTTCAACATAACATACCTTACGCCCATATCCCTCCTCCTCTTGACCTCCCCTTTCTCATCCTTATCCACAACCCAGATATACTGCGCCCCAAACATTCCCCTATCCTCCTCATCCTCAACAGGAATGAACATCCGCCCCGGGCTCCTCAATTGGTCAATCAACACCGGATGCAACTCACTCGCCGCCGCACCAACATGTATCGCGTCGTACGGTCCCCCCTCAACATACCCCTTCCTCCCGTCCCCCGTCACAAACTCCACCTTTCCACTATCCAGCAACCGTTTCCCCTCCTCCGACTTCTTCATATTCCTCGTTGCCATCTCCGTAAGCCCAGCAATATGATCAATCCCCACCACTTTCCCGTCACCCTTCCCATCAGCCCCGCAGACAAGGTTAGCGAGCACATGCGTCAGATAGCCGCTTCCGCTCCCCACATCTAGCACCTTCGCGCCCTTGTTCTCGGGCATGAACGGGAGCAGTGACTCCGCCGCTGAGGCGTGCATGTGTGGCGCGGAGATGGTGGCTGAGAACCCGATTGATTGAGGTGAGTCCTCGTAGGGCGCGGCGGGCGCGTAGTGCGCTCTGTCGACGCTGGACATAGAGGCGCGGACACGGTCGGAGGTGATGAGTTGGGATTTGTAGAGATTGGAGATGAGTTCGGCATTTGTGCGGCCGGAGGAGCGCCAGGCCATGGTGGCTGATTTGGAGGGGTTATCACCCGTTGCGTGTGGTTGGTTTGATAGAGTGTTGAGGAGAATGGAAATAGAGTCGATTTGGACAAGGTAGATGCCGAGAAAGAGAGCGGTTGCGGCTGAGGCAAGGACGATGAGTGTAGACTTGATAAGTATTTTCATGCACAAGGTTGTCGAGTCTGGTAGATTTCGCTGTCGGTCACCATGTAGCTGCTATCGCCTGAGTGGGATCAAGCCTTTTGAATTTCAGAGGCATGAGGTGTTTGATGAATATATCACTGACAATCCGGCGACAGGCGTGATGATCAGAAATGACGTAAGATTTACGCAAGAAGTCCGGGGTATTCATGGGTCATCTGAGGAGACCACACGACGCAAGCTGATGGCGACAGCATCTAACATGTGGATTCATCTTCCACAAAGCTTTCGCGCCTAGATACTATGTAGGGTAACTCCTCATTGCTCTACTTCACCTCTTCGGTCCCAGTGTGTTCACTACCCTAGGGTTGTGCGATTGCATCCAGAGCCTTCTCACAGATTTTGGTTAATTCTGCAGGGTCTTCGAGACCGACACTGATTCTGACAAGGTAAGGGTCAACTCCAAATTGCTGCACCCAGTCCAGCTCGGTATAATGCGCGAGTATAACAAACGGGCAGGATAAGGAGAAGTTTGTACCCAAGCTTGGCCCTTTCTGTATCGCCAGATTGTCGAAGAAGATTGGGGAGTGCTGTGGATTGTGAAATGTGACAGACAGGAGGCCACCATACCCACCATTTGATGTCTTGCAAGCATCATAGTACTTTTTCGATGGAACCATGCTTGGGTAGTAGACCTCCTTCACGAAAGGAGATTTCGTCAAAGTGGCGGCCATTGTTTCGGCGTTGACGTTGATGCGCTCAATCCGCGAAACAAAATCCCTGGAATTCCGCTCCATAAAAACAGCGTCTTCAGCCCAATAGTTGTCCTCGTACTGCTGCTGTAAAACGTCCTTCAAGTATTGGAAGAGACGTTGACTATTGTTGAATACAAGACTACCGCCCATGACGTTGCATTCACCAGTAAAGATTTTGGTCAGACTGCTCACCACTATGTCGGCATGAGGCAGCACGTTGATGTTAATGTAGTTGCCAACAGTCTCATCTACTACGACCACAAAATCATACTTGTCGGCTAGCTGTCTGATGCGGGCCATGTTAGGCGATCGTAGAAGCGGGTTGCTCGGGAACTCAGTAAAGAGTGCTGTGAAGCGCTCACCATTTTCGAGTCGTCGCTCAAGGTCGTCCAAGTCTTCGTCCGTTCCGTTACCGTAAAACTCAGCACCTGGTCCCCATTTCTCAAGTACTTTCAATGTGTCAATGTAAGGAAACCCAAAGCAGATGCTCTTAAGCGGCGGCTTGCCACGTTTTTGGGCCTCATCCATAACCAGCTGGTGGGCACTGAAGATTGCATTCATACCGGTTGGGTAGAGATATACATCATCTTCCGAGACATCTCTGAGTCGATCACCCTCAACAATCTCATTTTGCCGTTCTTTCTGACTGCACGACTCTGAAGCCGCTAACGCATCATCGAGGTCCGAATTCTCGGTCAGGGAGCCAGCAATTCGCCGGCGTACAGCAAGCTTCACCTTGGCTGCATTTTTCGCATTGAGGTTTCTACCAAAACGCTCTTCAATAAACTGGTCGTGATCCTGGTCGTCGCTGCCGCTGGTATAGTCTCCATTGGACTGGCTGTGGGAGTGTCCGTTCACGCCATAGGGAATGTTGTTCTGAGACGTACCTCGTTGATAGCGGCGAGGACCCTTGCTAAACACATCGTGATGCGCCGAGCTGGCTACTGCTGGACCGTTGACTGGGAACAGATAACCTTCCTTTAACGCTTTGAGGCAGAATTCTGCACGCCGACTTGAGATGCCTGCTCCAGAATGCTGCCATACCTGCTTTGCTGTTGGGAAATCTGCTGCAGGAAAGAAAACACAGCTCAGCTTCGATAGCACATATTTAGTGTTCTGTGACTGGCTAGATGTCGGCTCGAGATGCAAGAGGCGAACCGTCTTCGAGATACCGGGGCGCTTGTCGTGGAAGAATGCTTGGCACATTTGTGCTGTCCTCTTTGACGGGAAAAGCATAACCTTCTCACCAGAATTGCCATACTGGCTCAAGATCTCCTTTTCGAGCTCCCGGATGGTCAGATGGATGAAGAATCGTGGATAACCGGTCTTCATCTTCGATACAACCCAATCATCTCCTTCTTCGTAGCCAACATTCGCCTTCCATGTTGGCAAAGACACGCTGCAAGCATGTGGGACATTCGGGACTGGTTGGCCGACTGCGGCGAGCATATTGGCAGCTGGCTTCCGACACGGAAATGACAATCAGTGTCGATGTATGGCTTTTACGGTTGTACATAAGCTGCGAATCAGTATCGTACTGTACATGTCTGGCTGTGACTCTGAGGCAATATGCTTCGAGAACTTTTTTGATACGACTAATGCCGGCTTCGGCAGTCGCCATATCCAATCAAATATTGCGACATGAGGCGCGTTGGCAGGTGCCGAAGTTTGTCCGGGTGGTCCTCAAATTTTTGGGGAAAGCGAAAGCGTTTAAAGAATTATGACAGGAACATCGGTTCGATAGCAGCCTTCTTCACCGATGCTCTATGCTATCGCAATAGTGACTCAACACTTGAAGTGGCACATTTGGGACGTTTGGAACCTCCACGAGGCGCAATGTCAGTCACGAAAGGTGCCCGACTAGGCGGTCACCCTGCTAAGCGACGGAAACTAAGTCACGAATCCCTCGAGGTAGAGGAGGCACTAGATTATCGTGCAGAACCGCACAGGGACAGCCCTAAGGCGGAGGCGACTGGCGAGGAGTCGAGTGATGACGATGTGGACGTCCTCGAAGCGCCAGAGAATCCAACCAGATACGGAGCGCGAACTAAAAGCCGGACAAGCAATGCTCGATCAAATGCAGTAACACCACCAACGGGCTCATCTTCAGCGACTTTGACTTTTCAAGCTCAAACCCTGATCGCTGAGTTGAAGCCAGACTATGCCTCACGGATCAAGAAAATGCGACCCACTGCCGACAAGATTATCGAGATAATCAAAGCAATACCGGAGCTGCAATCAATGTCTCTTACAGAGGCCCAGGCCCTCTCCCAGGAAACGCTGGGAGTAGCGATACCTTGGCTTTCCGCGCCGCCCTCCGATATCAAATACAAGTTCTCGTTCTCGAAGTCATCTAGCACCACGGTACAAGGCGCGCTAATGCACAACCTTGGTCCACAGACAAGCTCGGGGATGGTGATTGTGCCTGAGATGCCTGCTTCGATGTTCCAGGACAAGGACTACCTCAATTTCCGAGCTCTTCACAAGAGGGCGTTCTATCTTGCTTGCATTGCATCAGCTCTTCGAAAAGTGCTGCAGGACAACTTTAGCATACGCTACGCTTCTGCAGACGGTAATGAGCTCATGCCGGCCATTAGACTAGTTCCCAAATCAGGAAAGAAAGGGCTGTCAGAGTCTGCATTCGAAATCAGTCCTTCCCTGCCGTCATCGCTCGGACCTGTCGACAAGATGACACCTGCCTACAACTGTATCCGGAAGGGGGATCTCACCAAGGAGCAGGACACTGGCTCTAGTAATGGTTCAGCTTTCTATAACAGCACTCTTAGATCACTGGCAGCCGTCGGCTCATTGCAGTCGCTACTCAAGTACGTAGCTAGCAAGGCGGATCATTTTAGGGATGCTTGTCTCCTAGGAGCCGTTTGGCTACAACAACGTGACTTCTCAAGTGCCAGAGCAGATGGTGGTTTTGGGCTCGATGAGTGGGCAGTAGTATGTGCTTTGCTTCTCGAAAGTGGAGGCCATCAGGGTCGACCTCTATTTTCGCCGCGCTACAGTGCCATTCAACTCTTCAAAGCCATGCTGCAGGTACTCAGCAGCCGCGACATGTATGACCCGTTGGTCGTGCGAGGCGCGATGAAACTTTCCCACGCAAAGCGACCAGTCCTATATGATGCACATACTGGTGTCAATCTGCTTTACAAAATGACGCCATGGTCTTACGCTCGTCTAAAACATCACGCTACTAATTCGCTTGAAGCGGTGAACTCGAAGACTTTGAGTGGGTTCGAGCCTACCTTTATCTCGAAGACATCCGACCCAACCATGCAATTCGACGAAAGCTACGAGATAGACTTCTCAAGAAGCTCGCCATCAGAGCTAGACCTCGTGTACGACATCATCAAGAAGGGTTTAGGTGATCGAGTGTCGTTGGTTGATCTTCGTCACGTACAAGACTCGTCCTGGAACCTATCCTTGTCACCTCCGTCTGTTGAAGTAGCGAAAGTCACCATCGGCCTGCTCATGAATCCTGAAGCAGCTCTACGGTTCGTTGATCACGGGCCCGCGGTGGAAGAAAAACAAGAGTCGAAGCAATTCCGCGACTTTTGGGGCGACAAGGCCGAATTGCGCAGATTCAAGGATGGTCGTATCAGCGAAAGTCTAGTATGGTCGGCAGACACACCAGTTGCGCAGCAAATCATTCAGTACCTCTGCGCAAAATATTTTAAATTGTCGCCTAGTGCAATCAAACGATCTGCTAGTCTCCGGAGAACACAACTGCAAAGCAGTCTGTCATCAGACGAAGCCTTCCAAGCAGTCAACACCAAGTTCCAATCACTCTCTTCCACGCTGCATCATCTCGATGGCCTTCCACTTCCAGTCCGCTCTGTCTCTGCAGCCAGCGAGCACCTTCGCTCCTCGTCACTTACACTTCCTCTCGAGCCGGGCGCTGGCCACCCTATCGACGCCATCATCCAGTTTGACTCCTCAGGTCGTTGGCCAGATGACCTGCAGGCGATACAGTACACCAAGATTGCCTTCCTCAACCAAGTCGCAGACAAACTCACTCATAACGACCGCACTCTTCAAACCCGGATTGGCCTGGAGAACACCTCCACCTCATCGCTTGGCACCCACAACACAAGCTACCTAGACATCATCTATGCTTCCCCAACCTCAGCGATACCGCCCATTATCTTCCGTCTACGCATCTACCATGAGCGTGAACTATATCTTCTGCAGCAAGCTCTTGCCGCAAAGACTACGTTGAGCCTACCCGTTCGTGAGACTTACCAGTCAGCACTGCACGCACAGAAGCAGACAGCTGCCGCAGTTGCACACACGACAGCCATACGGACTTTGATAACATCATTCCCACCCCTTTCTACCACAATTCGCCTTCTCAAAAGCTTCATTGCATCCCATAATCTATCTCTGCACGTCCCAGACCCAATTCTCGAAGTTCTCGCCGCCCATGTCTTCCTCAGCCCTGCGCCATGGAGCATACCCGGCACCGCCACAACGGCATTCGCACGGTGTCTCCATTTCCTTGCGCGGTGGGACTGGACGATTGAACCACTAGTCGTCGACCTTTCCTTATCGCAAGACATGAACATTGAGCAACGCCGCGAACTAGGGACGCGCTTCGCTGCCTGGCGGAAGATGGATCCTAACATGAACACTGTATCATGGTTCGTGGGTACAAACATAGACTCGACCGGCGTGGTCTGGACGCAGGGCGTCGCAGGTCAGGATCCGAAGCCCCCAAGGGTGATCGCTGGACGGCTTACGGCGCTGGCTCGGGCCGCAATGGAACTGATCAAGAGCAAGAATGACGCGGAGAGCAAGATCATGACCAACGGTGACTGGGATAGTATCTTCTCGAGCTCACTTGAAGACTTCGATTTTGTGTTGCATTTGAGAGGCCAGAAGAAAGCGAAGAGCAAGAGTGGGCAATACAAGAATCTCGAGATTGCGGCAGGACTTGATATTGATACCACTGGCATTGATACCGTGACATCTTACGTTGAGGACTTGCAGCGGTGCTTTGGATCTATTGCGATATTCTTCTATGGTGGCAGAGATGGTAGCAGTAACGCGGTTGGTGGACTTTGGAGGCCATATGTTAGAGGTAAAGAGGCTAGACCTTGGCGGTTGAGGTTGGGATATTCGACCGTGCCTCTGCCCATGCCAGCTGGAATGGAGGCGAACGGAGACGGCGAAGACGATGAAACGGCTAAGAAGGCCATGTGCAGGGTCAATGTCGATGGCATGCTTGCTGAGATGGGCTTGATGGGGGAGGGAATCGTTGAGAAAATCACAACAAAGGACGCTTAGTTGCGAGGCTCTGGGCCTTGGAATGCCTCCAAGACAGGTACAGATTCACGCCTTGATCGAAGGAGCTCAACCTAAGAATCTAATCTCAACATGTGTTCCATCACGTCTGAATATACTCTGCGTAGATGCTATCATTGTCTGCGACCGACTCGGAGACGAAAGCGTCGCACCAGCAGTACTGCTACCAGTCAGTACCTTCCCCATCCCCATGGAGCCAGCTTGCTAGCAGCCTAATGCACCATGACCCATAAACACCATACGGTCCCGCCGAAGGGCGCCGTAGACCTCGAGGTAAGCAAGACGTAAGCCCACCTCAGATCGACTGCCGTCTGGTCCATAGTTGGAGGAATCGGCATAGCAAGTGACCGCATCGCACCTTCTACAAGTACAGAGTCACCAAGCTCCTTCCACCTATTGCACACCCGACCAATTGAGATGGCTCCATCGCGCTTCAAGATAGACGCAAGAAATGAATTGCATGGCATCATCCAGACTCGAACTGGAATCTCCAGCACTTGACGGAGTGACAGATAGCCGAAGTCGCTTAGGCGGAAAGGGCACAGCCCGAAGTCTTACGTTTGTGAGGAAGTGTCGAATTCGTCTGGTGGTGTGCTGCCAATTGCACCATGATGCTTGAGCTGTATTCGGGATGATATTTGGGGGTGATGGCATGTTAATGTTGGTTGTGGATGTGGAAGGAAGGTGGGGAGGGGAAAGGTAGGGCGAGGGAGAAGCGACCGAGGGCACGACTTGGCGACGTGGAGACGGAAAATGAGTTCGGAGGTGTATGGTTAGATACTGGCGGATTGCAGCTAGATGCTGAAGGGGAGAAAGGCGGGTTTGCTATGAGCATGCTAGCCATTGACAAGCTTCGTCTTCGTTGGGTGCTCTGTAGAAGACAGAACATCCGTGGAATGTCATTCGGTGCAATCCTGGACCAAAGATAGCTGAACTGATATGCAAGCACTTGTGTTGTCAACAGTTCTGAGGAAGCAGCCTTGCGGCGAAAGTCTGATATTGTAGAAGACTTGTCATTTGCGATATGCCTTCCGAGTGTCTAACCCATATTATGTCAAGTCATACAACTTCAGACCTGCTCTCTTACTCCTTCATCGGCTCCTCAGCCACATAATGCAAGTAAGCCCCCAACAACTTGGTGCCCTCGATATAGTTCCTCCTATCCAGCTTCTCATTGATACTATGCGCGCCATCGGTCGAACTCCCCATGGGCAACAACAGCACGTTCTTGCCCGTAGCCTGCTCAAACGTAAGCGTGACGGGGATACTGCCTCCCTCCCTCGTCATATCGGGCTGGACACCAAAGACCTCCTTCACCGCCTTGCCCGCAGCCTTGAAATTCCAGTGGAACGGGCTAGCAACCCACCACTTCCCGTCGTGCTGGCAGAAGACGTCGAGCGTGTTCTTGCTGCCTAGCTTCTTGAACTCGTCCTTGACGTACTTGTACACCAACTCATTGACTTCGTTGCTCTCCATATTGGGAACAGTCCGTATGCTGAACTTCCCAATGACCTTGGCCGGAATCACGGTCTTCGCACCCGGCGCCGAAAACGCACCCTCCACACCATGGACCGACAAACTAGGGAACCGCCATCTCGCCATGAGTGTCTCGTCTTTCGTCTCGAATATACTCGTCTTGCTCCCAATCGACTCATACAGATTGTCCATGGTGTAACTGATATCGGGATACAACTTCTTCTCCTCCTCCGTGACAGGTGCGACCAACTCATTGATCCGCGGTATCTGAATCCTCCCCTTCTGATCAACAAGTTTACTCAAGATATGCATCAGATCCGTCATCGGCTCCTGCGCACTTCCGCCAAACACGCCCGAATGCAAATCCTGCGCCGGGCCCTTCACTTCCACAGAATAGTAATTGCACCCCCTCAGGCCGTACGTCAAACACGGCTTCTCCGTTCCGAGCCAGTAATTGTCACTAATACACACGGCATCGGCATCCTTAAAGAACTGCTTCGCCTCCGCATTGATAAAGTCGTCCAGCCCCTCGCTCCCATACTCCTCCATGCCCTCAAAGCAGCACAGCAGGTTAACAGGGAAGTCAACACCCGCCTTCTGGTGCGCCTCAATGGCATTAACCCAGCCCAACACAGGTCCCTTGTCATCCGTGCTGCCCCGTCCAAACATGCGCCCCTTCTCGTCCACCGTCAGATCGAACGGCTGCGTGGCCCACCCGTCCTCCATGAGCGCAGGCTGCACATCGTAATGTCCATACACCAAGATCGTCCTCTTGTTCTTGTCATTGCCGTACCGCGCGATCACAACGGGCGGGAGCTCAAGGTGTTCCTTGCCCGGCTGCTTGCCCAGCGGGCGTTTCTGGACTTCTGCGCCGAGCTTCTCGAGTTCGGAGGCGAGGAAGTCGCCCATGCGGAAGACGTCTTTGCGGTGGGAGTCATCGGCGCTGACGGAGGGGATGGCGACTGCGGCCCGGAGACGTTCGATGAAGGCGTCGGCTGAGGCGTCGACCCTAGGGCTAGTCAGCTTGAGTGCTCCTTAGACAGCATGCTAACATACTGCTTGAAGTAAGGCTCTAGATTAGGTGCCATCTTCGTGTCTGTGATGTGACCGTAAAATGTGCGGCAAGGTGCTTTTGGTCGGGCAAGTGGTCGTGTGGCTGGAAAGAGGGGGTGAGGCAGTCTGTGTGCCCCTGTATACGTGTACTGAGCAAAAGGGATGCCTCTCCTAGGAACGACACGAGCGAACATCAACACAAGCACATACGCCTTGCAGCAGCGAACAAGTCCGGTTTGGATACAGTCAAGGCCAGCATGTGCTGCCAGTGGTTACTCGCGGTTAGCACTTCTCCGACCGCCATTGTGGGGCTTCTAAGGCTGTCAGGTCACGACGGCTCGGAGACAGCGGAGGGGCACAGTTGCCTCATTAAACTCGTACTGCCTGTCTAGGAAGGTAGCCCGAAGCGCTCTTGCCAACACTATCTTGCTGTGAACTGAACCTCACGTCCCACGAGTTGCAAGCTTGTATCCCAAGATGATTGGCCAGATACACACACTGCTATAAATTCCTCGTGTCCTAGCGTCGAAACATGTTTGATGTTATGCGCCGCTTATGCAAGGCGCGATCCAGCAAAAAGTCCTGGCACAAGCGCGTGTCGGGCGCACATATGCTTAGGCAGCAGCTATGCAGGACCAAGCGAAGGGGAAGTAAAGTCCTTGACAGTGTCTGCTAGACGACCCCGGACTCTCCTTGCTGTTCCTCCAGATTGTGCGGTATCTGTTGTACACCTCGTCTGTGTAATGATCTGGTCTTACCTGCACGCCTGAATTGACAACATGTCGGAGCCATTGCCGTCGTCTCTGGAAAGCAAAGAAGGCCATATTTACGGCGACCTGAACATTGATCCGCAAAAGGACATCTGCGGTCCTCAAAGCGATGTAAACATTCTCCAGGGTGACAACCATGGCAGGATTGACATTAGACGGACGTACAACAACTATACAGCTCCTGGCACATACCACAGCAATCCATCTACAACAATGTCCTTCTTATATACCTCCTGCCACGATGATGCGCTAGAGCAAACTCCACTTCGTTTCAAGGGAACATGTGATTGGATTTTACGGCATGACGCATACAAGCGATGGTATGAGCAAAGCAAAGACGGCTTCTTGTGGTACACAGCCCCACTTGGGTACGGAAAGTCGACAATGGCAAAATTCCTGGTGGAGGAAGCTGTCTCTGCCTCAGGTGCACTGGTTGCTTATTTTTCGTTTGCATCCGGCCCATCGGGAGGCAAGAAGAGCCTACTAGCCAGTCGAGCTATCTTGTATCAGGTCTGTATACAGCACACAAAAGCGTGTAACTATGTGTTCAATGAAGTTGCGCATAAAGGCGAAGGTATACTCGGTAACACTGCAGCACTCTGGCGACTTCTGTCTGGATCTGTTGCATGTCTCCGAAAACAAAACTTTATCATCGCTATTGATAGCATGGACCACTGTGATGAGAACGAAGTCGAACTCATGATGAGCCATTTCAGAAGACTAATTTCTTACAAGTCCAATACGGGTACGTCGGTAAAGATTGTGATCCTGTGTCGCCCCTATCACAACCTTCAGAAGCAATACCTGTACCGTAGGGATGACATTCCATCCTACCACATCTCAATTGACGACGTTGGATCTGCAGAGCACACTGCCGTAAAGAAAGATGTCAAGACATACCTTTACGCACAACTGGTACGAGTTGCAGAGATGCACAGTCTAGATCGTGCGCAGCTAGGCTTGCTCGCCAAAAGGGTGCTTTGTGTTGAAAATCCAACTTTCCTCTGGTCCCGCCTTATCATGGACTCTATGCTGGCGTCAGCCGGCTGCACCGGGCAAGAACTGACCGCAGTCATCAACCACATACCTCAGACAATCAAAACTGCCTATGAGCACATACTCCAACAGTGTCGCAACCACGAAGAGGCTCGTACAGTTTTTTCGATCATCATCGCTGCATCAAGACCTCTTACCCTGAAAGATTTGGATGTCCTCTTAGCTCTGGACCGTTCTGTTCGTCGGGGGCTCGATCTTGAGCTGCTCGGAGAGCAAAAGCTGTCACGCAGGTTAGCAGCAGTCTGTGGGCTTGCGCTAGCAGTCCACGGTTCGAAGCTCTCATTTGCCTATCCGGGCTTGAAGGAATACCTTTTGTGTACGCATCCAGAGGAGCACATTGACTTTTGCGATGCCTCCATTGAGCTACCATATGTCTGGGAGGGCAGCATCAGTCTTTCGAAAGCGCACTACGTCCTTGGTCTACTATGTATCCGGAAACTCCTGGCAAATGAACAAGAATTCATAGGCTGTGACGAACTATATCCGCCTGCTTGCAACACTTCTCTCTTCCTCGGTGACTATGCAAACGAATACTGGACCTCCCATATAGTCACAGCCTTGCAACGGTCCACGAGTGAAAAATCGTGGTCGGAAGTGATTGACAACCTTGTCAATTTGGGCCTAGACTTAAAACGCTCTGATGCTGACGGTAAAAGTTTGCTGCACTATGCAGTCAGTCCGGACCTACTCAAGCTTGACCTGTTGCATCATGCAGTCAGTCCGAACATATTCAAGGTTAACCACAGCTTGCTGGAGGTTATCATTCGTTCAGCTGGTCTGGTGACCTATGCAGATCGTGACAATTTCACCAGCCTGCATTATGCAGTCCTTGGAGGGGACGCACGTATGGTCAATATTCTCGTCAATGCAGGCTTTAGCATTGATGCAGCTGTCTGCCGAACCTACCGTTATCAGATATCATTGACGAAAGACGCACATAGCCGTTGTGGTGAGCTTGTCGCAAAGGGTCTCAGCGTTCTTCACGCTGCAGCATATTTCGGCATCCGTGAGATGGTCACATTGCTCTTGAGTCTTGGAGCGGACATTACTTTGTGCGACGAACACGGGCATACACCTCTCCATCTTGTTGTTAGCAGAAGTCTTCCAAATCCAGAATTTCAAGATGGTTGGGAGGAGAAACGTTATATGCCCGAGTTTTGTCATGCTGAAAGCATTGACGACTGTCCCAAATGGGGACAAGGCTATCTGGAAAAGGTCGAGGCAGATCGTGTTGCCATAGTCAACACCCTCTGCCAACAGTCGTTGGCAAACGTGAAAGCGACTGATTCCAAGGGTCGGACTCCTCTGCATGTATGTCCTTTCAACCGAGACGACTCTGCAGTGCGTTTCACAAAGTCTTTGCTGAGCTTCGGGTCAGACATCCATCATCCAGACAAAGACGGCTTGACACCGCTCCACCTGGCTGCTCGCGCTGGAGACTCAGAAGCTGTCAAAGCAATGGTACAAAAACCTGAAGACCTCGTCGTCAAAGACTCGCATGGTCGAAATGCGCTCCATCACGCCGCTAGCGGCCGTGTTCAGGATCTCGTTGCCTTCATATTGGACTATGCAAGAGGCCAAAGCATTGAGCTGTCTATGGATGTGGATGGTCGCTACGCTAGTCACTATTGCTTTCACAATGCTTCGCAGAGATTTGTTATTGTTCCTAAATATGATGTGCTCAAGACATTGATTGACGGTGGAGTTCCTTATGAAAGTAAGGACAACTTCGGTCAGGACGCTTTAGCGTTCTATCTAACCCAACACTACGCTTTAGCCGCCTCAGCTGAGGTTCTAGATCTACTGGCGAGGAAGTGTGATGTCCACTATGAAGATAGTGAAGGTATGTATCTGATACACCATCTTGTATATTCGGTGTTCAACGACCTAGACATTGGAGCGGTGGCCACATTACACAAGCACGGAGCGCCGATCACGATCACCGATCAGGACGGCAAGAACGTCATTCACCACGCAGCAATTGCAGGTAATGTCAGCGAAGAGTCACTCCGCTTCCTAGAGGGATCGATGCAAATAGACCTCCATCTATGCGATCGGTTTGGACGTACACCTCTTTCTTACGCTAGGGAACTGTCGAAGAGACACAAGTCAACCGATGAAAGTCAAATGCTTTTCCGAGCTGACAGATGGAAGAAATCTACTGCTGCTTTTCGGCGCTACGCAAAGAAGACTCATGCGACCCACAGTAAGGGAGCAGACGACGTTGTCTGGAGTGTGAAGCTGTTGAATCTCGTGCTCAGCATCATCCAATTCTGCTATTTGACGCTAGCATTCCGCTCGAAGGACAGGACCGCCGTCATGAAGGTGAAGGCCAAATCTTGAATTGAAGAGTGATTAGCAAGCCTGGGAGACCGACCGATACAGTATGCCAACGCCCCTGCGAGAGTCCCTTCCTCAGCGTGCTTATCACATAATCGAAATAAACCCTCGCTCCCTGAAAGAGGAAAGAGTAACTTGCACTATTCAGACAAATATCTCCATTCCTCCATGTACTTCCTTATCTTCACCACCCCGTGCTCACTCAGACATGTCAACAACAGCTGTTCTATCTCTATACGCGCACCGCCGATAGTTTGCCGTATATCAGTAGTGGTGCGCAGTACTGTAGTCCCACACCGCTAATACCACACTATACCGCCAGCTCAACCCAACCTCTAGCAGCATGACAGCAGTCCAGTCCAGTCCAGTCTAGTCACCGTAAACACAGACACAGACTCATCACCGCTCTCCCACGCCTAGACTAAGCCAATACAAACATAGACTGTAGACACAGCTAGCTAGATACATACATAACATCCTCCCCTCGTATCCTCGGAGTCGCTTGTCTTCCCCACTGGGGAGCGCACCGAGTCACGAGTTATCGCCCGCCTCACTCAACTAGTGATGAATTGACGTGACGTGACGTGATATATGATACTGTCTGTAGAGGAAGAACGACGGATACACTAGAAAAGAAAAGAAAAAGGCAAAGACAGCGACAGCGAGGTTAGCGACGACGAGGTCTAGCGTAGCGGTACTGCGGACCACCGCTGACGTATATAATACTCCATTCGCTTCTAGTTACCTGGCATCAACAGAACTGGGCTACAATAGGACGGGGAGATGCACGTCTTCATGGCAGCAAATACGAGTACATCTCAGTGACCAGTAAAGGAGTAGGAATTTTCAGATAACGTCGATATATGGGTATGTAGATGGCAGTACTAAGTTCAGACGTCCGGCATCCAAACTTTCATCAACCTTCTTCCGCCCCAACAAACCTCCTATTCTCCCTATGCTTGTCACCCTTCCTCGGCGGCGTCCGTCTAGAACCCCGTCCAGGACTGAAAGTGCCACCTGTACGAGTACTCCTCACAAGTAATGGTAAACTGTTTAATACCTGCTTGTTCCCTTCAAAATAGTGTTGGATAAATCCACCTGCAAGCACCCTCCTAAGCGCATTCAGCCTCATCAGTTTCCACCATTTGTCCACTTTGATTTCTCCTTCCTTAGCTATCCTCACCACCAATTTTGAAGCATTGTTCGACCTGAGGCCTCCTCGTGGCTCCTCAACAGTGAGAGCGATGCTCGCGAAGGAACGGTGGAGTTTCTGCTTGTCGGACTTGTTGAGGCCCTTGGAGCTGAGGTTCGCCAGGTCCTGGACTTTATCGAGCACTTCGGCCGGGTTGTGGTAGGCGTTGTATCTCTTTACCAGATGCTTGTCGACCATGCTCGAACCATCTGAATCTTCCTCGTCTGCTTCCTCGCCGACCCAGTCTTCGTCATCTTCCCTGGGCGTGCAGCTTTTCTCGAAGAGCACCGCAATGGCCTCGCCAGCCGCTATCTGCACATCGGCGTCGCCCGAGTCGAGCTGTTCCATGAATGCTTCAACTGCATCCTCGGATTCAGCCTCAACATCCTCAAGCTCGGTGACCAGGTAGCCGTAAGTCTGGAGGGCTGCAGCCACGACCTCCGGGTTGTCGTCCGCACCTACGAAGGCACCATCGCTTTGCACGATCTCAAGGAGCCAAGTGCATGTTTCGGCGAACTCGCTTTCTGACGCGCCACCAAAGTTTAGGCAGATGCCCAAGCAGTGTAATGCGGCGGCTTTGGTGGGATTGTCCTGACTATCCTCGATTGTCCTTTTGACAAGAGTGCCCATTGTATCGTACAACGCACCGTTGTCGAAGGAGACTGCTGTCAGTGACACTGCTCTTAGCGCCCTCACAGTCTCGGTGGTCGAAGTTTCAGCCTTGATACTCTTGCTCAGTGAGGCCAAGATGTCGTCCACTCGTCCGTACAGCACATCGCCGAAATGGTGACTCGTGAGTATGCGGTTGTAGCGTTTCAGCGCCTCTTCTCTGCTCTCGGTGCTGCTGCCTTTTCGTTCCAGCATCTCATCGATGGTACTGTTGAGGTCCTGCTTGAGGGCATCCATGTTGGACTCGGCGAACTCATCGTTCTCGAGGAATGCATCGAGAGAATTGATACTGCCGCTAGTTAGTCCCCATCAGCAAAGGAGGAATGCCTGTCTTACCTTTGAGCGGTGTCATCACTGAGCGCATCTCGGTCATCCTCATCGTCGGATACATCCCGACTAGCAATGCGAGACGCTACGCGAGAGCCGCGTGCGGAAGTTGGTCGGCTGCTTGCCGGCGTTGAGAATGCAGACCTGACTTCTGCTTTTCTTGATGTTGTCTTACCGCCCTTCAGCGCTTGCTTCCTCAAGTCTTTGTCAGGCATTTCGAATAGCCTGTGATGTTCTGAACCAGTGTGTTTCTGCCCAGACTTATGTGACGATATGCCTAGTGAAGTTGCTTCTCGAGGAAGTACTAGGGCGAGCGGTGGATTGCTTATATAGGTTGATGCTTCGCAGGTCCTCAATCTGCCTGGTCAGCGGTCGATAGTACCGCTAGCGTTCCCAGGCGATCTGAGACATCTAACGTGATTACCTGTCCACCACCCCTCGAGATGTCGCTTGCCAGCAACTTGCCTGTCGTTCTCGCGTTGTGCAATTCGAATATCCCTTGTCACCCAACGGGTATTGTGAGGTCAAAGAATGAGTTGAGACGGGAGTAGTGCGGACGATACATGAAGAGGGAGCCCTGGAAAAGTGGCGCGATGTTCAAGGCAATGCACTAATGATTGATAGCGAACAGAGGACGGTAGAATTAGGGAAGGACTAGAAAGTGTGAGGTGCTCGGCTGATCGTGGTATGTGAGCATGTGCATGTGCATGTGCCTGATGCAGTGGCCAGCCCGCGCCTGCCCCAGAGCCTGTCAAACGCGGGACATGACAAAGCGCTAGCCTGAAGCAGCATGGATCGAGTCGATTTTAGGCAGCAACACGGAATTCGAGTCCACGGCCTACTAGAGAGCTATGGCACATTGGATTGCAGAGACTGTCGTATTCATTGTGGCCTCAATAGTTTCACAGAGCTCATCATGTTTATATGATTTCATTCGTCGTTTGGTAGGTGGGAATAAGTACAATACACAACCAGCACTAGACACCCATGCCCGATAACCCCACGAGTAGTAATCAGTGACCTGTGAACTCCTATCCCTAAGTCCACCGGTACACAATTACAAGCTTCAACCAATCTCTGCACCTGTGAAAGAGCGCATTCGCCATCCGTAAGCGGAGCGTTAGCTGAGATTGTCTAATGTGGCTCGCATCTGGAAAGCTCACTTCTGAGCAGCACGTTGAGCATTAACCAAGTACTCCTCATCCTCAGCATCCAGGATGTCGTATTCTTCATCAGTCAAGAACCCATCCTCCGTGTCTTCATCCTCGAGTGTCATGCTGTCAAGATCGTCAAGGAGGTCATGCTCTTCTGATGCAACAGACGCCTCAACTGGAACAGCTTCTTGCTTGATGTCGTTGACACTGGATTCAGGTGACTCCTTCTCGAGCTTAGGGAAGATCATCTGCGAGCTATCCTGACTCTTCTCCGTTTCCACAACGGGCTCTTCTTTCTGGGCAGGTGCTTCGACTGGAACGACAGCTGGTGCCTCGACCGGTTTGGCAACGTTGTTGGTGATGTTAATATCGCACCAGAGCTTGTGGCCAAATGGCATACCATCAGCCGTCTTCAGTCGCCAATATGAGATGGCTCGACCTTCGCGAGCTGGAGATCGGAGGATGACACTGAATGTTTGTGTCTTGCCCGGCTCAAGTGGCATGGTAAGAGTGTTGCTGCGGTTGGCAATAGTCATTGAACTGACGGGTGATGGATGCTTGTCATCGAGGTTGCGCATCTCGTCGCCACCTATGAAGTGGACAGCACAGCCGGCCGGCCAAGCATTTGGACCAGGGTTACGAAGCGTCCAGGACTGGTGAACGAGACGATTAGGTAGGAAGCATGTGCCATCAGGCGTGGATTCGGACTCGAACCACGCTTGCAAATCGGCTGAAGAGCCGACGGCTGTCTTCTCAATGGTTTCGTCCTTAGGCTCTGTTGGGGTGGTTTCAGCAACGGTCTGTACCTGAGTTGCGGCATTAGCGGAGCTGGGTCGAGTAGTCTCGGTTGAGGCATGCACAGGGGCTCGTCGATCCCCCAAGGTGGCGCTGGAGCCGTTGTCAAGGTCGTTGTGCGCAGCGACAGACAGCTGTCGAACAGGTGTTCTCAACTTGATCAAAGGATGAGTCTTGTTGTGCGGGTTGATGGGAAGTGCTTCACAGTTGGCACAGAAGTCGGTGTCGTGGCAGATAGCACACTTGTATCGGTCACCTCGGATATAGCTCTTTCTGGCTCGAGCAGTGCAAATTGGGCCATCACAATAGATACCCTTGTGTTGCTCTTTCTTGTGACTGATCATGCCAAGTTGCTCGTAGATGGGAGCAAATCTGTGACCAGGGTGAACCTCAGCAGCGACATGAATGCAAGTTGAACAGTAGTCGAAGTCTGGACAGGTCAAGCACTTGTGACGTACACCCATGATTTGAGCATCGCAGCCATCGCAGACAGCATCGTGCTTGAGACCTCGGCCTTGCTGGCAGAGAGTCTTGATATAGGGCGAAACGACTGCGGACGAAGCATCAACTGCAGCGAACGTGTGTGCTGGGTGGTGTCCGTGGTCTCCTTGCTCGAGGCAGAAGAAGCAAAGGTCGAAGTCGGCACATTGCTGACAGGTGACGAAGGAGGAAGAAGCGAGTTCTATAGAGTTAGCAGAATTCCAGCCAATTCGATGAGAGGGCAACCCACGGATGATGCAGTTGTTGCATGTTCGCTGATCCACTTCGACAGTGTGCTCGATCGAGACCGCTGGTGCTTTCACCTTCTCCTTCGGAGGCAGAGTCTCGGTGTTGCTTGCATAGACCTTGCCATTCTTGATAGCCCTCTTGATGAGCCAGTGGTCTTCGCCATCGCATGTAATACCACGGCCAATGCAGGCTGGGCACAGGTCGAAGTCGCCCATTTCACACTTGCCGCAGTGGTAGTGCTCGTTCAAAACAGATTCGCCGCAGTGGTTGCAATCGATGCTGAAGGTTGTGCCACAGAAGTCGTTGAGAGTGGGCAGGGTCGGCCTACTAAGCGGGGGCTGCGCCGAATTCTCCATCAATGGTTGCACTGTAGCGGTTGGCATGTTGACGATGGTGGGCTGATATTGCTTGAAGGAGTAGACGTGCTCGGCAGGTGGGTTCGACAGAACGGTCTCGAGATAAGTGTTTCTCTTGCTGGATTCTGGTAGTGCCTTCTGTTCTGCCATGGCAGACTCGTCCTTGTCGGCCGCGATAAGAGTCGCCCTCAACCGCAGCTTCAGTTTAGCCTTGGCTGCTCGGTACAACTGCTTATAGATGGCTGGGTTGCCCGAGTCGAGGGTGACGTATGTGCCAGCTGAGTCGGAGAATCTGTCGAATTTGACCTCAGCACCAGCTGGAACCTGAAGAAGGAATCGTAGCTATGTCGAACGTCAGTAGTTACTCCGTGTAAAGGTCTAGGCAGAAGTGTTACCTTTTGAGGAAGCACATGTGCTCCGAGATCTCGAAGTGCGAGCTTAAAACGACGATTTTGGCCGTCGATCAAGACCTTGACAGTAACCAAAGTATCAGGACCGACGGGGCCAGGATGTGGGTTGCTCATGTTCGCGATGAAGATGTGATGAAGAGGAGGCGATGAAGGAAGGAGCGGTGTCGAAGGCGATTGGTGGGAGATGGTAGAAAGGAAAAAGGTAGAGAGACACCACGTTTGTCTACGACATCAACTGTTCCAGCTGTAGCCAAGTACCAGAACTACGTGTGATGAGTTGAATGTGTTGTAGATAAGAGGTGAGCAGGCAGACGTTGAGGTGATATGAGGTGCGTAACAGGCGTGAGCAGGCTAAGCTTAACGGGTGGTGTCGTCTGATGCGGGGGATACGCCGCTTATTGGCTAGTCCGATCAAGTGCAAGTGCAGTTGCAACAAGGCATGATGCCACGTCTTTCTGCCAATGATCGCTTGCGTCAAGCACTGAAGTGCATCATTAATCCAGCCGAAGTGAAAGCTGTGCATATGATTGGTACAGCAAGCAGACCGCCCTGGATCCATCCTTTTCCACCATGAACCCTTTACTAAGCATGCAAATCATGCATTCACCGGTCACTCGGAGTTCGTTCGTCCATCTACTAATGAGATAGTACCGCGGCTAGGGTTCAGAGTATGCTCTACGGCAGCCGGTGAGTTCGCAAGGCAGCAGTGCAGGAGTTCCAGACCAGAAGCCACCACACAGCCGGGTGCCCTGGCTAGAATGAGCATGGCTTACGCGGATGACACCTCGTAGGGCGGTCAGAAGTGCGTCGTTGAGGTAGTACAGCAATGCGACTACCAGTTTGCTAGTCCCTCACTGTTAGATACGGTGAACTGCTTCCGTGCAAACTGCCCGGTAGGAGGCACAAGATCTCTGTAGGACTGAGTCAGCTACTCTTTGAGAATTAATATTTTAAACTTCCGCCACGCTGCTGTACAGCTGTGGTAGATGTCTAGCCCTGGCTTAACAACATGTTCAACTGATCAAGGTCAACTTCACTATAGACCGGTCTCATCCACTCATAACCCTATCTGAAGGTTCTCTCACTCCTTCCTTCATCTATGGCAGCAGGGCTCATAGGGGCGCTACGAAAGCCACTGAGATCTCCACTTCCAGTCTTCCTCAAAGCTTGCCGCATGGTCTCGATATTCAGGTCTCCTGTACCGCGGTGAGGGGACGCTTCGTGCATTGATGGCGATAGGCTAGCAGGAGGGGATGTCCCCTGAGCTGCTGATGACAATACTGGTGATCTTAGGGGTGAAGGAGATCTCGGTGCCACAATACTGGGATGACTGGTAATAGCTGTTGAATCGCGGCGACCATCTGCAATATCGTGCTCAGCCTGGACAACGTCGGCAAAAGAGATGAAGCTCAACCTCCGTACATCAAGCGAATCGAGGTTCGCATAGCTAGAAGCATTGTCTGTGTCGGCACGCGGCATGGGGCTTGCTATTTGCTCCTCTGACATGACAGGGCTGGTAACCCCATCGTGATGACCTTCAGTGATGGTCACTGCGGCAGGGTGGTGTGCTGCATGAGTGACGATCTCGACGGTGTCGGGGTCCAGCTTTCTGTCCGTGATTGCTTCCGATGTAGCATCCAGTGCTGGTGGGATGTGATTCTCGGTAATAATGTGTGAGGGTATTTGTGGTGATGCTTGCGGTACGGCGACATCTTCTTGTACGTTCCTTTCGAAAATCATGGATGAAGCTGGCGAGTGTGTTCTGGGTGAGGCAGATCGCAAGCCTCGAGGTGAAGATGTGGCCCCATATGGATGGTTCGCGGACGGCGAGCCCGGTGACCGCGAGGCATCTAGCCCTGCTAGAGGGGACACTGGCCGTAGCCCGCCAGACGAGGTTGTGCTTGATGTTCCCTTTGTCTTCTTCTTGTCGTCATCTTTTCGACCGAATCGGAAAAAGTCCCTTCTCCTTGACCTTTCCTCCGTCCCAGAGGCCTGATCCGGCGGCTGCTGCGTGGTGTTAGAGATGGAAGGTATTTGTGAAGTGCGAGACGTGTCCATGGCTGCAAAGTGGCTTGACTCGGTATAGTCAGCAGCTGAGCAGGTCTTGTGGGCTTGATCGCGGAGATTAGGATTTAGTATTTAACAGGTAGTGTTTCGAGCAGCTGGACAGTGTATCTAGCGGTCACTGTGCTGTGGAATCACACTAGTGAGCAGAGGCTTTGGTGGAAAGTGGTATGGCTGCTACAATGTATGTCAAAGGTGTTCTGATGTGCTTGACCGGCAATACAGGGTATATATCACAAGTATATACGATGGCGAGTGCGCCAGATCAACAAACAATCGTGTCAATGGTACCTTGAACGAGGTCATGTGTCTGGATTCTGCATGTGAAGCTTGAGAAGCTGGAATCCTGCCAGCGAGTGGGTGAAATGCCAACGCAAGGACGAGTGGGCTGTACGAATGAGAGTCGTCTTTGCCGCATTACCGCAGCGCGACCCGTGTTCAAGGTTATGCAGGGTGCCTCGGGTAGCCTCTGGGAGAATGTGATCTCCATAATTCAAGCCTGCTAGTGGGTAAAGCTCCCTGAAGTGCCAGTGGCTTGCAGCCTAGCCAGGCTCTGATGAGCAACGTGACACACCAAGGTCAAAGCAAAGCATCCAAATTCTGGGTATAGTATCATTGCGGGTCAATAAATCAGGAAACTGGATGATTGTCCAGTCTGATCAAGGACGACAAGAACATATAGTCGTATAGGGTCGAAAAGGATATTATTGTGGCAGGAACTTGAGATGATCGAACAGCCGGCCTACTTGCCCAAAATTGTGACTGCGAGGCTCTAGTAGTCCGCAGTTCCGAGCCTTGTCACATGCTCGTATCATTCGCAGTCCTTCAGATGAGACTGTCTCGACTGCCTCCTGGAGCTTGAGTAGAACAATCAGTTTTGCGAACGCCAACTTGGAGCTTCTTGTGCTTCTGAACAGGTGCACCGCAGCCACTTGGTCTCTCAACGCGTGCAGTTGCCCAGATCTGCGGTCACGGACTTAGACACCACTCCTTGCCCAGCTCGATTTTCGACCAGAACCGGGAGCACGCCTTCTTGAGAGATAGCGTCAGTCGCTCGTTTGATTGCCAAAGGTGGTCAGGTCAGGAAGCCTCACTATGAACACTCTTGCGCCCTTGCCGGTATTCAGCACGGCGTCCGCACGGTTCTACAAGCTCTGCGCGACGGTGCTCAACATTAGCACCAAACGACATCAATCTTCGTATCGGAGAGCAAGAACGCGCCTCAATGTCAAGCCCGATCCGAACTTTCTGCCCTCAAAAACAGTCCCGCACGACCACATCATACACAACCCACCGCCGAGTATGCCAAACGTTCACCACACTCCTTCCATATTCCTTCCAAAAGACGATGTAAGAAGATTACTGCAGACCCCTGAAACGAGGCCACTGCTTGCCGGCACGCCAGCTTTCACACCATCAGGAAAGGAGAGACTGCCACCGCCGGTGCGAAAACCATACGAGAAAAAATACCACCTGACGGAAGCAGACTTCGATGAGATGAGGAAGCTGCGTGGAGCGGATCCCATGACATGGTCTGTCAAAAAGCTGTCTAAGAAGTTCGATTGTTCGGGAATCCTTGTATCCCTAGCGACGGAAGGATTGGCCAAAAACAAGCAGGTAATGCAAAAGACTGTCACTGACGTGATCAAGTCGAGATGGGGAGCAAAGAGGAGGGTTTCAAGGGAGGACAGGCAATTGAGGCGCGAGCAGTGGTATAAAGATACTTGAAGCTCGAATACCCAAAGCAACCCTTGTCGCAGACACCGTCCAGATGTAAAAAATGTATTCGAATTTGTGTGGACTGATGGCACTTTCTGTTTGCAGCAACTACTGATTACCCTACTAATCTCCGTATTGGTCTTGCGAGATCTCTGCGGCATTTGTCGAATGGGTTGTCTAAGGTTCGCTGCCCTTGGACTGGTCGCCATTGCTAGGGGTTCACACCGTCTAGACTATTAACCACCTCGAGCCTTCCTGGGCACAAGGAAGGAGGCAGTCGGAAGTGCCATCCTTGTCTTGTCCGCCTACTCTACATTTTTGTGTTCCAAACCAGCTCTTCCTTCTCGTTAGGCAACACTCGATGCTCCCCCCAAACAACAGTTAATCCCATACCAATCCTGGCCTGAGATCTCTAGAGCGCGGACTTGGTGCCTGGCTCATTGCAACGATCGAAGTCAAGCAGCTAGACCTCCGACAGAGTAATGTTCCCTGAAAGAACATCCATGCTCCATTTAGCAGTCAGCGCGCGATTAGATAGGGGGCAATCAACGATTCACAAGAGATACGGCTAACTACATCATCTTGCAGGAGGAGACGACAGTGTCATCGACCCGTGATCCGGGTTGAACACACATCTGCCGATTGCTGGACTGAGTAAATGCGGCTCAACTACGAAGGTGGGCAACATCAATATCCTCTCCTCTCGACGATCCAAATCAGAATGCTTGTCTCGGGCGGCTACCACAGGACTCAGACGCGTGGTTATCCGCTCTTTGGCATGACAAGCATCCTGTAAGAGATAACTATCCCTGAATGAAAGTGCTGGTACGGTCACATCTACGCAACCCTTGATGCATTGATTTGCTCTCAGTCGTGGTCTGTAGTCACGCAGCAAGGATGTAATCTACATGACCAGTCGGCAAGACGCGCTTACCGAACACCGAGACATACAAACTTGTCGACAATCCAGAAGGCGAATACGCCATCCTCTCCCATTTGGATCCCTAGTCCTGATGACGGCGTGAAAGAGGTCACATACCGAGGAGCTAGCGCCCTGCAATATCCCAGCCAAAGCAGAAATGACACTAGCATTGAATAAAGTCACGGGTGCTTGTGCCGTCGTGAAACAGCAAAATCCAAAGTGACTACGGTTCGACATATTCTGCATCAATAAGACGAGCTCTCGAGAGTTGACAAAATCCCTCCAAGTCTATGTTCGAGTGATATCAGAAGCCCACGTCTGTTATGCGTATCTTTACGATGTAGACTCGTCCAAGTCGGACAGGCAGGAGTTCAAGACCCTGGCGGGAAAGAGTCTGTATGGTTCGAATGCAGGTGGACGTTGCAGGAGCTCTTGGCGCCTCAGCACATGCATTCCTACGATCTAGTTGGAAACACATGGATACGAAGCAGCAGCTGGCAAACGGATTTTACCTGCCGACCGGCGTCCAAGAGGGTTACTTGACAAACAGTCGCCGAATTCGATCAGCTACTGTCGCTAGTGATCGGAGAAAATGCGCTCTTCGTTATAGTCACTGACCTCGATCAAGAGACTTTCAATGTAGAATTTTCTAGGCAGCCACAGAGTACTAGACATGTAACGGTAATACGCCTATAGCAATCCGTGTTGACCCCTAAGAACCAATACTGGTAGCTTCAAGGAGACAAATATTCACATTCGTCCAAACGGGGGCCCAATTCTTGTCATGTGATGACTAACGCTCTTACCACAAAGCTTATCTTCAGGTACTGTGATTGGGATTCGTATCTCGTATAAGCGTTTACGACAGGTGTCTGTGGTTTCGAAACATGTCTCTTGTTACATTGCCTACACAGTGTTCACATTCGGTGGTCTGGTTCGCTTCTTATCAACACGAGTAGCTCCGGCAGCCTTGATAGGATGACAACGTGCGAAGTGCACATGTTCTGGGCATTGCGCAACGTCCCGGAAAATCGATTTTCGCTTCGTGACGCATCTCCATTCCATCCATTTGATAGAAATCCGCCTCATCGTAAGCAGGAAGTTGTCTCCACCATACCGTCCCAACAACAAATTATTGCCTTGACGCGGCATGATCTCATTCTATAGGAACTACAAGCGCTCATGGCGATATAGTCTCTGTGTTTCAGTTTCGATAGGGTCGGACTCTACCTCAAGATACCGCCTACCATGATCGGAAACTCGACCTTTGAATATGTGTGGGTCGTAAGCTGGGCATTCATATTACATTCGATCAGTCCGGTCTGTGTGTTGTACTGCATACTCGCTGCATGCTTCTCAGAGCTCCCGAGGTACCCTTTGTATCTGGCGGTTCCAGAGACAATATTCTACGTCGTGACACGTTTCTACCGCAAGTATCACATACAGCGTCCAGCAGCTCACCCGCCTTTGGCTTCGAAGGAAAAACGAGAAGTCCTCTTCGATCGCTGCCTGGACACTACACCGGACCACGAACAGTACATCTCAAAATGGTTCTTGGACGCGCCCATGTCTGACATTAGGAGAGAGAACGTCAAGGAGTTCTTCCGCTGGGCCTTCCTGAATGCGGACGCGGCTGACCCTGAGTACGACGATGAACTCGAATCATACGTGAAGAAGCTGGAGGGAAGAATCGGAAGAGAATTCCCGCCAGGCAAATCCGATATCAAGAGCCTGAGGCTAACGCTCGACAAAGTCAATGCTCTCCACCGGAGTCTCATATGGTATATGGTAAGGACTTCCCCCCCCCTTGATAGGGGAGACACTAATACGAGGATATGGTAGTGCATCTTTGTAGTCGACACCCTCACCCATGCGTATCTGCGCTTCCACAACTTCCATTTCTACCGCGGTTCCTTCTTGCACTCGGTGAAGATCCTGCCTCCTCGGCCGCACGCCTTTGTTGCGTCTCAAACTTCCTCTAGCCATAATGTAAGCTACTGGCTTCGACCTCACACGTCGAGGAAAGAGCTACCGATCTTGTTCCTCCACGGCATCGGAGTTGGACTTTGGCCTTACATGGAATTCCTGAAGGAAATCAACCAAGGCCGTCGCGAAGAAGATGGCCAAGTTGGAGTCCTCGCGGTGGAGATCTTGTCCATTTCGTCCCGACTCATCTCACCTCCGCCACCAAAAGAGGAAATGTGTCGACAGCTTGGAGCTATTCTGGACCAACACGGCTTTGACAAGTTTGTGGTAGTGACACATTCGTAAGTACCACCGCTCTACAATCTACGAGTCCAGTCTAATCTCGTGCAGATACGGTTCTGTGATAGCAACACATATGCTGAAGACTCCCGACTTGGCATCTCGAATATCTTCGGTCATTCTGGTTGATCCTGTCTCCATACTTCTCAACCAACCGGATGTGGCGTATAATTTTGTGAGCCCTCATGCTCTTTGTGAGATTCTACAAATGCTGATGCTGACTGACCGACTCAGACTTTCCGCAAGCCAAGGTTCGCGAATGAATGGCTTCTGTGGTACTTCGGCTCGAAGGACATTGGGGTTGCGCATACCCTGGCTCGCGCATTTTTCTGGTCCGAGAACGTGATATGGAAAGACGACATCCTCAACCACAGGTGCTGTGTGTTTCTGTCCGAGAAAGACTCCATCATCAATGCCCGCAAGGTCTTCGCGTATCTGCAGAACGAGTCGGACACGAGTCGGGACGAATCACATTCTGTGCTAGACCAACGGCAAGGCGAGCCTGCGGGCTCATTGAGAGTGGTCTGGTGCCCTGAGCTTGATCACGGACAGGTGTTCGACATACGTCGATGGCGAGCGCGTCTGAAAAGCGAGGTCCTCGGTGAGGCGAGGCAGGCGAAGATGTCCTGATGGTGGACTCCTTTCGGACCCACGGACATGACGAGTAGCAGGTGATACACGGTGCGTCAAAAGAGCGCGCCACGACCATGACCGTAGTCACGACAGTGGCATGATTGTCACTCCACACGAATAATATTCTAATCTTACCTACCTCATAATACCACAAATTTGGAACGCAGTAACATCACAACCCTGATTCCAACCTCATCTACTTTCATCTCACCCCTTCCACTCCCTAGCCTCGATCCCACTCCTCCACTCCTTCCTCTTCGTATGCTTAGCTCCCGCTCCCTCTACCCCGTCGTCCCGCACCTACTACGTCTTAGCCTCAGTCTTCCCCCCCGCTCCGGATGCCGATCCACTTTCCTTAGCCTTAGCCTTGACATTAGCATCGGCGTCTGCGTCTGTTTCCGGTCGATCACCGCTCCCACTTCCGCCCCCTTTCTCGCTGCTGCCTTCTTTGCCCGGCTGGAAGATGTTGTTGCCTGGGAGAGAAGAGTGGATGAGCATAGCATGGCGTGAAGGGATAGGAATAGGAATAGACGAGAGGAGAGGAAGGGAGGAATACATACACGTGGCACAGTGAGCGTACTGTTTATCTGGTGTTAGATCGGCGCCGGCGCCGCATTCGGGACATTCGACCATTTTGGAGGGGAGGAGATGGAAAGGTGAGTGATGGAATTGGATCAATTGAGTTAAAGGGCGGGAGCGGAGGATAATGTGACGGTGGTAAAGTATTAGGCAGGATGATACGATTGATACGGTTGGGAGTGTCTGGGCTGGGTAGGTAGGGTAAGGTTCATGTGAAAATGTAGTATGACGTAATCCATAGGGACTAAGAATTGCTCGAAGTATGTTGAATAGTCAACGGCAAGGAGTGATTGAAATGGTTGAAGTGTTCTCGGATGCCATAGGACTGAAGTTGGATGTTTCAAAGGATAGAGTATGATTGTAAGCGCTTCTTCACCACCGCCTAGCATTACCACGTATGTTCGCTAGACCTTTGAGGCCATCACCGAACACATTGCCATCCGGGTCGAATGCGTTCGTCGATTGCTCCTTCTGCTTCTCGAAAAGTCCCTTCCACACTTCAGACATATCCGCCCGCTCTCTCGGCAATACACTGTATTGCATACCGTACATCTCGCCACGCCCCAAAGGCGGCACGAAACGACCAGTCAGTAGCCTGAAGACGACCTTTGGTGAGAGATAGTGCTTTCTGATCCTGCCTCCAAGCTGGAAGTATTGCTCGAATATCTGGCGAATAGACAGAGGTGTTGAAGATAATCTGATGTAGGCCGTAGCGGTCTGTGGGCCTTCCATTGCGCCTTCTGCAGGCAACTCTCCTCCTTGGTCTTCGTCTTCAGTATCGACTTCCACAATTGGCAGAGGAGACTGCACAGCGCTCGGTGTTTGTTTTGACTCAAGTAGCTCAAAATGGACACCTCCAGGTAGACGTTGGCTATCCTTGACCTTGAGCATAAGTGCAAAGAGCGGGAAATGATTTAGACATGCTAGACAAGTGTCTAGTATAGCCTTGAAGGTAATGATAGCCATCCGTGCTGTCGCGAACGCCAGATAGAATACAATGACAGTCGGCAAGAGGAAGAACAGAAGTGTGAAGAGGATCGTGCCGAGAAGGAGTTGATCAAGGTCGTAATCGCAGTTGTCGATGCGATTGCGCAGCACATTTCGCTTCTTGCCTCGAAATAGTTGGAAGAGGCTGACGAGTATGCTGAGTTGCCAGTTGAAAATGCGTGCACTCGCAATGTAGAATGCATAGATATGCACAGTCATCAGACTCAGGAAGTCTGAGAATATGGCAATTGGCATACTTGCCCCCGCGAAGGAGGAAAATCCGATCAAGTAGACAATCTTAGGCAGGTACGGCAGTACCAGAAGTCGAGAGCTTGCAGACCAATATTCGATCACCCATAGGAAGAGGTCTCCGAGGAACGCGGCAAGTTCGGTATTGAGTTTCAGACCACCCGGGTAAGACATGAGCCATCTTATGGTGTCGCGGAGACCGTTGATCGTATATTGGTTCAAGACGTCCACGACGAAGTGCGCCGTAGCGTCAGCATTTTCATTGATAAAGCTGCCCACAGCAATGCCGAGGATCACATCGTTCGCCACAAGCCATAGAGAATTGTAAAAGCGGATGTAGTCAGAGTTCGTGCCGGCAATCGATGACCAGGTGCCATACCTCCTTCTCAGTAAGGTATACTGTATCGGGTAGTAGGAGAATTGTTGTAGGCGGAGATGCACCTGCTGACAAGCTGCCGAAACGTCCTTGAGCGACAGCAGGTTTGAGCTTGTTCCTGTACTGTCTGGGAAGTTCATTCGACGTAAGGGAAGGCGAAATTCGAGGCACTGTAAAAGACCCTCTGCTATGGTTCTGTGCAGCACTATTGCCAGTTTGAAAGCATAGGAAAGTGCTGGATAGACAGAATTCATGAAGATTGTCCATATGGACCAGACGGCGACAGTGTAGAGTGATTGTGCTGATTCGACCACCCGTTCGCTCACCGAGATTTCCCGCTTCCTTCGAGGCCCAACGAAGGGTGTATTTTTCTGCAACAACGTGGCAAGCTCGAAAGAGCAATTGATCTGGCGAATGATGATAGGTAAAGCGAGTTCTTTTAATGTTGGTTTGTGCCGCATGACTGTGTGGAACTTGAGCTTCTGCACCAGCGCAGCAACTCTTCTCTTCTCATGTTGATCTTCTGCTTCGACCTCATCGCCAGCTCTTGTATTGTTTGAGGTGGGTGTTCTGTGCCCTAATGTCAGGTTGATCGGATCTAGCGAGATGTACTGAAACTGGGTAGGGTCAGGGGGAGTGTACAGGACGACTTGGGCAGACAAAGCGAGGTCCAGGGGGCAGAACACTTGAGGCAAGGCCTGATCTGAGGCCCTGAAAACTTGTATCTGACCAAGGTCAAAGCTGCCGAGGGTGTCCCCATGGTTGAATGTGCCCAAGACGCTCATGCTCTTCCGTCCGCACAGATCCATCATTTGTTCAATTGGGAACGGGCATCCTCTAAACAAAGCGCGTGTTCGAAGAGCAATCTCCACACTCCGTAGTTCGACATCTTCCAGCACGGTAACCACAAACAGGTCGAGATCTGAATTGCGCCAACCGACTATCACACCGGGTGTGGTTGAGCGTGCCAAAGTGGCCGGCCATAGCAATCGTAGTAGGCCATCACTGTTCTTGACCATGATCCCATGTTGTCACAGATTACAGAGAGCCTCTCCTCTTCAGCTGCTCCTTAGCCGATATGCCGTGCTTCGGTGAGCGAGGGTGCAGAGTGGCTTCGTGGGCAGCAAGTCGCTCGAGAGGGAGAATCAGGGCGATGTAGATTAGAGAAATGATGGAGAAGGCTTTGGCTGCCCTCGTCTAGGCGGATTAGCTATACTCTGAATACTACTGACTGGCTAGCATACCACAACACCGTGATCCCAGGCAAAGATGGCTAGTTCGTACAGTCTGGTAACCAGATCCCAGCGAGCAGTGATGTAGCCTGCAACAAAAATGCCAATGGTGAGGGAAGAGAATGGGTGCATGGATCGCTTTCGCAAGGAGGTCTAACACATACTGCAGTCGCAAAAACCGCGATGTTCACCTGGCACGCACGAATGGTGTGGCTGACTGTCTCTAGCCGTGAACTGCATGGTCTCAGAAAGCACGTTCACTACCGTGGCCTCTGCGTGTGGCTACCGAAGCACAATTATCTCCGATGTCTGTGCTTATTACCGGTCAGATCTGGCTAGGCTCTTTTCAGACCAGCAAGGGAGCTTGACTGAACCTCAAATCCCGACTTCACTTCTGCCTACGTAGCACAGGAGGGCCGTCAAGAGAAGCAGTCATTTCTTTGGCAGCGGTCCGGCAGGAAGCATACCGGTAAGCCAGTCTGTAAAGCAGGGTGTCAACACGCGAGACCATGTTTGGCTGGAAATAATGTGGGTAGCCGGTGCCAGCCTCCTGGATAATAATGTCACTGCCAGGGCCACAGCTAAATCTTCTTATGCCACGTACCTTCTTCACATTCTTGCTCCGAACCACAAATACTCCATTGAGACACTGAAAGGCTCTTCTGTTGTCCTGTGCACTAACAGAAGTCGTTGAGAAGGGTCGTCATACTTGGGAACGAAAAACGTGGCAGGAGCGGTATCAACAACAACAAAAAGGTGCCGACTTGCACTTCCTTCCTTCCTTCTCCGATCGTCAAACACACCACACACGCATACAACTGCATATACCCGCCAGTCTCAAGTGAAATTACTTTTGTGCATCCCAGCAACCACTGATCGCTCAGGACCTTCACTTTCTATTCAGCTCCATTGCGTAACAGCCTAGCCTTGCACTGCCATCGTTTGTGTTCTCGACTGATACTGAAACATTGTCACGAGGCTTGGCAAGCTGATCCAACGCACGCCTTGCACCTTCTCCCAGACTACAAATTAGTCAGATCCCTCTGCAACAACCTTCCAAACTTTCTCCCCAACCTACAATACTATCATTCAAGATCGCTCTCTCGCCTTCAGCGCATCCGCTCTTTTGGACTGATAGCATAGAACTTGGATACCCTCTTCATCTCTTTCAACCATACCTTCTATCAAATCATTCATCATGGTTGCGATCAGATGTCTGACTGCTGTTGCGGTCGTCGCAGGAACACGTAGGTCAAACATCTCAATCGCAGGTCGACTAAATACTGACAACCATCTAGTCGGTAACGCTATGGTGCACGACAATGATGTCCTCAACCGACTTCAAGCACGAGGTAAGTTTGCGTGTCATCTGCAACTGCGGAAAATTTTCTGACCGCGCAACTAGATGTTACTGTGACTGTCACCGAAACTGTCACCAACTGTGGCACGTCTTCTGCTGCTATTCCACCACCAGCTACAGAGACCGAAACCTCTTCTCTTCCTGGCACTGTCGTAACCACGACTACTCCAGTCGTAGTTGAGACCACAACTCCCATCACTTCAACAATCGTTGAGTCCACTCCAGCATCAAACCCACCGGTCGAGTCTACAGCCACTCCTCCAGCCAATCCTCCTGCCTCGGAGACTTCTGCTCCAGCTACACCAGCTTCGAGCGAGACTGTTCCTCCAACTGGTACCAATACTGCCCCAACAGATACAGAAACCCTCCCACCATCTTCTGCTGAGACTGGTACCACCGCTACCTCTGTTGAGACGACAGCAACCTCTCCACCGTCCAACACAACACCACCAGCCTCTGCCTCTGGAACCACGCCAGCTGAGAGCACCACACCAACACCACCTGCACCATTCAACGGTGTCGGTGCCCTGAACGCAAACACTGGTCTCATGGTCGCCATTGCAGCCTTGGCCGCATTCTACTAGAAGCGGTCAACTGCAGCCAACATACTCGACCACAACAGACAGCTTTTGCGATCTAAAACACACACCTTCACCACACTTACGCCATGTACATGTAACATCATGCATGCTTGCCTTCCAATACCCGGACAGATTCAGTATGATTTCTCGTCAAGCAATACCTGGCAGAACATTGAGGACTATCTTGATTTGGATCGCAGTCTGAGCTATGCACTGTACACAGAGGCGCAACTGGGTCCATGTTTTTTCCAACTGCATTAATGATACCATGCCAGCGAAGACCACGATGAGAAGAAGGCGTTGACATGGTTTTGCGACGGTCATGGGAATACATCATACGAGGTACTCATGCGCACGGTCGAAGCGACCTTCGAGGTAGCTAAGAGTACTGCCAATAAAAGAAATTTCCATTCAATTTTTGCCTCGTAGTCTGTTTACGCTGCTGTTTTTGCTGCGCCACACCCTTCCCCTTTGTCGCCACCAATCTTGTATATGCGATGTTGGCCGATCTACGCCTATCAGAAAGCCTCACTTCGCTGTGCGTTCATTCGCCGTCCATCCACCCCGTTCAATAGCTGGCAACATCATACTTGGATTCCTAGACAAGGCACACGGAAAGGCACACGGAAAAGGCTGTCTCCCAATCATTACAAATTGCTCAACTAATCAGCGCGCTGGATATTGTTGGCGAAGCGAAGACTGGATGCTCAAACAGCTAGACTACGATCGGTGACCAGCTAAGTGACCAGCGAAGTGCTCACAAGCACATTGTAAGTCCAGCACTATCTCGTCCATTGACTAATAGATAGAGCCTTGCGGGGTCCGCGGTTTCCACCCCATGTTTTGTGACAACAATTCAGTATCCTGATAGACTTCACCTGCCTCTGTACATGGCTTGCTACATGTCCAAGTGACGTGTGTCCGCCCAGAAGTGCCAAAGCTTTGCAGTTACCACAAAACGGCTTGCGTTGAGACGGTCTGACCGAATATGGCAGTCGTACTGGTGAAGCACCGCCCTGACGGGGATATAGGAGCATCGGCCGCCCTGTCCGAACAGCAAAGCGTAGCATACGCTGGCACCTCATGCTCAATATTCCGTCTGCGCCCAGTTAAAACGTGTTCAGTCTGCTTTCTCGACAATGCGCTCTGCAACACCCATTGTCATGTAGAGGGTATGGTATGGTATCGTCTCCGAATCTATCTTTCTGCGACGCATTATTCCTATGTCCACTATGCCGCTCAATCCTCCTCCTTCACAGGCGGATTCCCCACTCCTCTGATCATCTTCTCAATGAATTGCCCTCTCACGGCTTCCTTTGGCTCGCCCATGCCCAGACTCATGAATCCCAGCAGCGCCGGGTGGCCAAGGTAGCTTGCATAGCTGTCCCGCACGATGGTGTTTGTGAACTCGTGCCGCGTCGTGTCGGCGTGGCCGGTTCCCACGTATTTTGCTTGGAGGGACTCAAGTTGTTGGAGGGTCCGAAGTTTGTCGGCCATTGTCAATCACGCGCTGATGGTTGATGCAATGACTGAAACCACAATGCAGATCGTGGCGGATTGAATTCTTGATGGTAGGATCTGGTCCACTGGCAGGAGGAAAGAAGCTGAGCGCCTGCCTCGCCCGGTCTAACATTTTCGTGGTAGATACCTCAGGCACCACTCAATACGAACGAGATGCCTTTTTAGGCTCGCTCACCGGCAGTCGAAGCACACAAACCCCCTATGCTCCCATCACCCCGCCTCTGCACAGACATTCCAAGATATTTGACGTCCCCTTCTTTCCAAAATTGACCTCCTCAGGTTCAACGTAGATGCTGGGAATCATGAAGGCCCGGGATAGCTTTGGCCGAGAATGGTTGCCTCGGAATGGTCCCGCGGCACATCGTGTTGGCGTCTTTCTCAGCGCAAACCTTGCTGGTGCCCCACGCTTCTCGGAGCTGCGAGACTGCATCATCTTTTGCTAGCCGCCGACGGAGCCATCCGCACACACTGCCCTCCCCGTCTTGTTGAGTTTCATTGAAAGAATGGAGGCCTGGGAGCCGATGTTCGTGCCGAAGAGGTGGGTAAAGCAGAGCTAGAGCTCGTGTATATCGGTTTTTCTCATATCCTCGGTTGCATCACCGCGCAGAGAAGGTCGGTGTCGTAGCCGCGCGCCCTCACAATTGCCTTTCTCGAAACGTGATTTGACTGCTCTTCCTTCCCGTTCGTGTCTGGAACTTGACCGAGGCCCAAAATCCTAATCTGTATACAGCTTTCTGCCCCCTGAGCCACTTTCCCTGCGATCATGCATCCACTCTCCAGGCAATTCGTCACTCTCACACGTTCCGCTGCACACGCCCCATCAAGGTCGCTCAGGTATACATCTCCTCCATCCTCAAGAACGTATCTCACCATGTCTTCCTCCACACCAAGTCGAAGGCTAGCAGCAGAATCAGCAAGGATGGGTTCAGTATCGCAGGAAAGGAATGCCAGTTCCTCAAGCAAGATCAAAGTCAAGAACCCTGTCGTCGAGCTTGACGGCGATGAGATGACGAGGATAATATGGAAGGACATCAAGGACAAATTCATACATCCTTACCTCGACATCGACCTCAAGTACTATGATCTGGGGCTGGAGTACCGCGATGAGACCAACGACCAGGTCACCATTGATGCTGCCGAGGCCATCAAGAAGTACAGCGTTGGCGTGAAGTGCGCTACCATCACACCTGACGAGCAAAGGGTCGAAGAATTCAAGCTCAAGAAGAGTACGTGCTCGCCTGATACTCATTCTCTCAAAGAGCCTATGCTAACCTTCTAAAACAGTGTGGCTCTCCCCCAACGGTACAATTCGAAACATCCTAGGCGGAACCGTCTTCAGAGAACCTATTGTTATCCCCTCCATCCCACGGCTTGTCCCCGGCTGGAAAGAGCCCATTGTGATTGGCCGTCACGCTTTCGGGGACCAGTACAGAGCAAAAGACCGCACGATAAACGAAGAGGGCAAGCTCGAGATGATATTCACACCCAAGGGTGGCAAGCCAGAAACAATAGAAGTCTACAACTTCAATGCTGAGGGTGGAGTAGCACAAACCCAGTACAACACCACAGACAGCATAAGGGGCTTCGCGCACGCTTCCTTCAAGTACGCGATAGACAGAGAATTTCCATTGTACATGTCGACCAAGAACACTATCCTCAAGGCATACGACGGCCGATTCAAGGATATCTTCCAAGAAATCTACGACAACGAATACAAGTCACAATTCGAAGCCAAGAAAATCTGGTACGAGCACAGATTAATTGACGACATGGTCGCACAGATGCTCAAATCAGAAGGTGGTTTCTGTATCGCGATGAAGAACTACGACGGAGACGTCCAGTCCGACATTATTGCACAAGGTTTTGGCTCACTCGGTCTCATGACCTCGCAGCTTATCACCCCAGACGGTCTGACATTCGAGTCGGAGGCTGCTCACGGTACAGTCACGAGGCACTACAGAGAGCACCAGAAAGGTCGAGAGACATCCACAAACCCGATCGCCTCGATCTTCGCATGGACGAGAGGGTTGGTCAAGAGAGGACAGCTCGACGAGACACCTGAGCTCGTTACTTGGGCCGAGAATCTTGAGAAGGCCGTCATTCAGACAGTGGATGAGGACCAGATCATGACCAAAGATCTCGCGCTGACTCAAGGGAAGAAGAACCGGGAGGCCTATGTCACAACTAGTCAGTTTATGGAAGCCATCGAGAAGAGGTTCAAGAAGAACCTTGCCGCTGATGGCTTGGGCAAAGTGGCTGGGCAATGAGTGGGTGAGAAAAAACCGCATGGATGCACTTGCCATGAATCTTAGATGAAGACGCATAGGAAGGAGCGACTGGCTTGGTTGCCTGGTTCGATGCATTGACTGGAGAAGAGCTATGGATTTCCCAATCTCGTGTACAGGTGTTGTCTTGAATACTACAGAAAGTTCATTCTCTGCTCATAGGCCACAACCGCCGACTACAAAGATGTGCCCTGGTGTGCCTTCCAACTCTGTTCTAGCAGGTGACCCTTCAAGCTGCCGTAGCTTGATCAGAATCCCAGGAGATCTTGCGTCGCCAAATTACCGAAGTGGTCAAAGCATTTGATCTTTGCACGAACTTTTTACCAGAATCACTGGCGACAACTCTTGCCATGTGAATGCAAGACGATCGTTGGAGATCATTACTCTAGCACCTTCACGAGCTCGAACATACCAAGACTGAATGACTTGTCTCAAACCACTGGTACTGGTTAATATTGGTACGGTCGTTCAGGCTTTCGGGACAAGACCTTGCCAACCGTCTCTACTCATCCGCTTGCCTTATCGTCGTCTATATCAGGCAATGTAATGCAAAGGACTTCAAGCTTCTTACCACGCTAATGTACACCTGAATGTACTTATCCAAGCCGCTATGCAAACGCTACGTCAGGCTCCGCAACGCATGATGAGAGGCAAGTTGATTCGTTCCAACTCAACCACTACCCAAATCGGGAAGTGTAAAGTGCCAAGGCTCGCCTCTGGCTAGAAGGCAAGGCAATCGCCTCTGGCGGGTACAAATATATGCTCGATTCCCCGACTTTGCAACGTCAGGAACCAGGTCTTTTTAACACTTTATCTGAGAGTTGGCGAGATGGCAGACCTGCGCATTGTCCATTGCAACCCAGCACATCGAAGCAGGCGACCAAGGAAGACTCCGATAGCTACCACCACATGGGACGAGTTCAGAGCAGATATTTTCCGGCTCCATCACAACGGAGTAAAACAGCCAGCAATTCTCGAGCTACTCCGTAAGAAACACGGTTTTGAGCCATCGTAAGTCATCTGTTGCCTCCCCTGCAGGTCGAGCTGACGGCAGTAGGGCAAGACAACTCTGGCACAAGATGCATGAATGGGGCCTGTCAAGGTATCAAACTTCGCGCCTCGGCCCAATCACAATCGATACACAACCAGTGGCACTGAAGTGTAGCTCAACGGTACCTTATGCCATTCATAGGGGCCACCACAATGAGCGGACCACTCCTTTTTTAATTGTACTCAACTCACCACGAATAGACGTCAGCTTCCGGCCAAAACGCGTCCTGGGCGGGCATACCGATGCGCACAAGGCTTCCAGGTTCTCGTGTTCAGCGGAATATTCCGGCCGGTATTCGCGAGCATCCTTCGCCAGGCCCAGGCTAGTCGATCAAAAGCTGTCAATCTTTGTCCCTGGTAATGGTGAACATCACTTCAGAACATGGCTCGGAATTTACAATCGCATGTTATCAAAAGTGAGAGAATTGTTGTGTGCTTCTGCAGGGCTGGACTTGTCTTCTTTGGCAGCAATGTTTTTCATGATCCGGTGGTTGGTAGTAGCAGTTCGACTGCTGGACACGGATGATGAGCATTTGCTTGCCCTGAAGGAGATACAAGTCCACCTTCGCGCAGCTCGGAAATTACTTGGGATACTCAACGAGAGGCTTGGTGGGAGCCATGAGAGCCAATTTGTGTTGGAGCACAGACGTTTTGAGCAACAGATGGAAAGTCAGTTCCCAACCAGGTGGATTTCAGCACACACAACCACTGGGCCCGACTTGGTTTTGGCACTCAAACAGCTGACATCAGCATAAGGAGTTACTGTCCAGCGAGCCACGGCCCGGACCATACTTGAATGATACAGTTCGGAGTATGTGAGGACACTGCTGGTAGCATGTAGTGTTGCAGTAGTAATCTCGTGTTATTGGTATTACGTTCAGCTCCATCGTTTGAATTGTACAAGGTCTACATTTTTCCATTCGCAGCGTCAAATATGCCAGGCGTGGCATGCGTTTTCCGAACCTTCAGTGGCCCGTGTCACGCTTTCTGTCGGCCATAACCCACTACAGACGAACCGTGAGCATCTTCATATCTTCAGGCACGCCAGTGAGCCATGGTCGACAAGGTAGCGGTGGCCTCCTCGTGACACGTTAGTAATTCTACTCGTGCTACATAGGGTACAGTGGCTGTCACCACTCGACTATGAATGCATGCCAAAAAGAAAGGGGGTTCATCTTCTTAGATAGTTCATGGTCACAGTTTTGGGCTTTGCGAATACGGAGTAATCGACTCAAAGCGTTTGTGCTGTCTCACCTTGCCACGTAGGTGTCTCCGAGGTTTCCCTGGCTCTCTGCGTTCCTACAAAGCCCTCAAGGCGTATAGAATACCTCCTCCAACGGCTCCCACCACCCCGGCCCCTCAGCACTGCCCACCGCGCCCTCAACAGGACTTTCCTGCATCGCATCTGTTACCGTCCACCACTCGCGCACCTTCGGATTTGCTGCCATGCGCGCCATATCGCCCTCAAAATCATGGCCGATGTGTTTGAAGGTTGCGAAGAGCATTGGGCGTGGTTTCATGATGAGGTGGATGGAGTCTTGCAAGATTAGCATGTTTGGTTCGGAGCACAGTGATTGGATCCGAGACGAAAGTGTGACTTGATGTCCGTAACTCTTTGTATACATGATACAGCAGGGCATAAAGTGTATAGACGCTTCAGTAGTGCCACTACGATAATGATGATCGATCTGACGTACAGTCTCGGATGTTGCTATCTTCAATCTGAGCAAGTACCTCTGGCCATACGGCTGCATGGATCTTCTTGTATTGGTCTAGGCATTCAGGTTTGAGATACACGCATTGACCGTATCTTCGTGGTTCGATAGCCTTCGTGGCCTCCATGGTCGCAAGTCGGAAATCAAGCAGCTGTAGTGGCTGGGCTCCCTTGTGATACGACTGGAGAGGCGGAAAGCGGAAAGAGCGGAGGGGCTCCAAGTGCTGGTCTATGAGCACTTTCCTTGAAGCGCTCTGATGTTGAGAATAAGGGTAAGAGCAAATTGGTACGGCTTTGCATTTATAACAGTGCTCTTGACTCGGGCTATCTAGCGCCGAGGGTTCCAAGCATCTCATCGCGTCGCCAACTGGTCACGTGCATCGTGTCATCCTTCCCATCAACCTTTCATCTTCTTGCCCGGACATGCATAATCCAGACCACAGTTTTGATGCCTGTGGCGTTCTAGAAGACACGTCGTGTATTAGAGCTTTCTCGGTGTCTTTACAGCCAAGCTGTGCTGCTCAACATGTGCTGCCATGCCTCAAACAAACCCTTTGATCTCTTCCCACCTCAAGGTAGAGGTGTCCTGCCTCGTCTTTCTGCTCTGCTTGGCGGCGCGATACGTTTCCCCCCACATTTGAGCCAGATCGATCTCACCGGCCTGTAAGTGTGACCATGGTTGCTCGAACAACCGTCCTTCAAGAAGGCCACCGTTAGCCTCGTCAACTTTCAGGTGAGTCCGCACCGCAATAGCTCAGTGCTAAGTGTTGGCAGTATAACAGCTCATTGAACGGGAAGCAGGGCAAACGCAGAAGATCGGTTCACACCTTGCAGACTCAATCTATCATTCTATGAGTGCTAAGCAGCGTAGCTGCAATGAAACACAAGTCTCGTGACAAGGTCAACATCATCAGCAGCTTGCACGGCCCTACACCCTTGAACTTCGACAGCCGCATCTACCTCGTCTTCGCCCAAAGGTAGGCATGGCTACGTACGTGGCATTGCATCTGATCAGCCACCTATATCTAGCTCCAATCCAGCCCGGGTCACGAATGCTCGGCCCAGGCCGTTGTATTGCTGGAAGACTGTGTCTGAGAAAGAGCTAGCTGACGTATTTCGCTTATCGCACAAGTCACGAGACTGTTGCTTTGTGAGAGTCATGATGCCCTTTGTCACTGCATTTGTGTTTGGGCCAGAGGGCTGAAAATGGCGCAATGTTGCTTTGTCCTATTATAGAACATTCGTTGTTGTGTGGTGAAGCAGTGAGTGTGATCGAGAGGGTTCAGCATATCACTGCCGCTGAGCGCATCATGTCATCTGGTTGGTTCAAGGCCTTTCTTCCCACATATCGACCTCTTCTCCTCATCATTTGGATGAAATCTCACGAGCAACATCGAACCCCGTCATCCGCCCATCTCCAGAATGCCTATGCGAACAATGAAGGACCCCTTCAGTGAACTGGGCCTTCGCCATTTAGGCAGCACAGAGAAAGACGTGAAGAAAGCCTACAGAACTCTAGCGCTCAAATATCATCCTGACAAAGCTGGTAAAGACGGCGAAGAGAAGATGAAACAGATAAACGCTGCATACGAGCAGATCATTTCTCAGAAGCTGTGTCGTCGGATGACACCACCCAGAGCCGCGAAGCGGAACACTCAGAAGTGGGCGAGCCAAAACAGACGGCAGGAAGCCCGAGCGCCGCCACCGAAACCGAAGAAGCGCGCTAGGCATACTTATGGTGCCTATTACAAGACTGTACGCGACGACAGCGAGGACTTCTCCTTCCGGACAGAGCCGCACGGCTACGACTTCCCAGAGACAAGTTCCGATGACGAATTCTCGACGAGCTTCGGAGGCCCTGACGAACCCACCGAAGCCACAATGCCTGAGATGCCCAGAACGACCAGGACGAGGTCCACGGCATACTCCGCTGGCTTTGACTCCGCTGGCTCGGCTGGCTGGCCGTGCTCTGAGACTCGGAAGTGCTACGAAGCTGAAGAGGACACCCGTTTCAGGAGCGACTTTCAGTTCATCTTTCTGCAGCTACAAGCATATGTCGATGCTGCAATATCAGTTCGGCAAAGGATCAAAGGATCGAAGGCTCTTGAGCGCCTTACGAATGCTACGTACATACTCAAGGAATTGGAAGACATTTTCAATGGCGATGAGCCAGAGAGGCGAGCGGAGATATGTCGGCAGATTGGAAGGTTGTTCGATCAATTGAAGCGTGTTGAGGTCTCGGACTGTGAGACGATCGCCGAGACGAGGGCGAATGCCGCGAGGCTCAGCTTTGATGTGATGGCAGATGAGGCTGGTGTCGATGATTTTCTCAGAGGCGAGACAGTAGAGATGAATGGGTCCTCACGGTCTTATGCGAAGTATGCATTTGACAAGAATGGGGAGGTCTGGACTGCTGATGAGATGTGGACGGAGGCTGAGACGGAGAGGCAATCGAAGCTGAGATAGGCGTGCCACAGTACATGATGTACTTACGCTCAGCGCATTCAGCAGTAAGGACCAAAATTCGTCATTTTTGGAGACACAATTGATTTGACCTTCACAGCCAACGCCGAATTGCACCTGACGCATCACTCGTTATCAGCTTTGACAAGATCTACAATTCACTGGCCTGCGATCATTCGAAAGGATGTTCTTCTAGCAGACTGATGTCTACAATGATCTGTAATAGGCGTATTTGACGACTCCGTTCGTGGAACACCACCACCACATACCGCCATGGCATCAGAAACCAAATCAGCTCATCGAAAGCTGGCCCTTTCGAATGATCCAGGTAGGTAGGTGTTTCTGCAAAAGAGAGGAGAAGCTGAAAGTCATCAATGCAACAAGTGAGCTGGTTGTTGGGAACAAGCTCTTCAACTAGCCACGGGAGCCTGAAAGCTAGACTGGGCCACCAGGCTCTGAACTAGGCACCCCTCGAAGACCGCCCAAACACCCCGCCCGTGGAGCCAATAAGTCGCGACGGTGGAGATGATAGGAGCCGGGACCAAAGGGGCGTTGATGAGACTGGACGCCAGACTGGGACGACCTAAGTAGGACGTCAGGTTGGGGAGGAGATCAGAACGAGCCGACGAAGCCTAGTCAAGAGAGCAACGAGGCCTACCCAAAATCTGCTGATTCTCGTCTTGACATTCTTTCATTAATGAGCAGGTCGTGCCACCGGCGCCCTTGCTAAGACCAAGGTTCCGAGAGCTTGACTTCGGACATATGATTACCTGGTCGGCATCGGTGAGCCAGCGTCATCTGCAGTATGGGCCTTGGGTTGTGACATGTTCACACGTACTATAAGGGAAAGTTGGGCTTCCGCTTAGAACGAATGGTCTCTAGGGAGGTTTTGCATGAAGCTCAGTGCGAGTGGAAAACTGGAATGAGATAGGTGTGTGATAAGCCGGGATAGAGCGTGCAGGAGCCTGGTGAAGCCCCGAAGTGAAAGTTCTACCATGGTTTGTGTCAGGGTATCACTATGAAATGATCAACCACACGCTTGTTTTATTACCACCTATGGGGTTGACGTTGTTTTCAAGTCCGCCGGCATTTCTTGTACATCTCTTCGATTGACATCTGCAGCCCTTCGCTTTATGCGCTGTTTCTGCGACACAGGCACCAGCTACCTAGGTAGTCAGGCACCTGCCGCACCTGCTTGACGTACTGGTCTGGAACGTGTCTTCGATCAACCGTTGTCTTCACGAATTAGTAGTGGGACTTCAATCGTTTGCTGTGCGCGAAGATCGCGTCGTCTGTTGACTCACCGAGACCTTCACGCTGCACCAATGGCTTCCTTTGCCAAAGATGCGATCCCCTGCGACCCCTTTACCATACTGGGTGTACCCCACGCGAGCTCAAAAGCCGCTGTCAAGAAAGCTTTCTACGATCTTGCCCTTATATATCATCCTGACAAGGCTGGTCAACAAGCGACGGCAAGATTTCAGGAAATCCAGGCGGCATATCACGCGATCAAATCCGGCAAGCTATGCTCTGACTCTCGATTTGATGATGAAGAGAATGCAGATGAGTTCGAGTCGCCTGACAGAGCGATCTGGGAAGGACCGCCAATTCCATCAGGGTTGTCTGAGAAGGACAAATTCAACTTGCTGAAGGGCAGGCTCAAGCGATTTTTCGCGAGTAAGAGGGGTAAACTTCTGGGAGGGAATGACCAGAATACGACTCATGCATCGTTCGAGGCACAGATTGGAACGCAGATCGACATCGTTGATGCCCTCACTCATACGATGAGCAACGAGCTCAGTGCTGCTGTTGGTCGACTACTGCATCTTCTGAAGAGGATGTGGGTGGACTATACGATGGGAGTACGCAGCGAGCTGATTGCTTCGTTTCAGTGTGAGACGATGGCATCTGCTACTGGTGTCTTGGGGCTGCTGCCGCCTAGAACAATGAGATTTGTCAGTGATCAATTCATCGTGGTGGAGAGAGCTTGGATCCGAGCCGCGTCAGGTTTTGTGCCACAATCACAAGGTTGGCTTGGAATCGAAGGCACGGTGGAGCCTCCAATGCAGGCTACGATTTGGACGTCTCAGCGGAGTGACGAAGATGTGGAGATGACAGATGTATGAGAATGTCATCCTAAGATAAGACCGGTAATCGATATTGCAAGATGAGTAAGCGAAGCATTACAAATCAGATACTTGCTTGCGAATCAACATGATCTGCCTAGTCCGGGCGGAAGGATCGTGTATGAGAGGAAGAGCAAGAACATCCGACCTTGAGGCCAACTTCAAAAGAAGCTACGATGGAGCCTATACCACGTGACCGGTATAGCAGCATCAACCACCAGCGATAGCTTTATCCACGTCAAAGTCAAGGAGCAAGCGTCCATGATGCGGTTATCCCGTCGAACTTTGTTTACGTGGCGGTACGACCTATTGACCCGGCGATGCTAGATTTCGGTCGCATGTAGTTTTAGACGCACGCCAGCAGGCCGCAAAGATATCATGGAAATCGAATGATTTTGTTGGTACGCACAGAAGGTCACTCCTTTCGACTTGCCTATCTCGAAGGGGGCTGAATGGACGCAACCACGCCGTACCATGGAACCAAGACCTCGGCTGTGAATCGACCTTCGCATTAATCCAATATATGGTCGACGTTCACTACCATCCCATTCGCACACTGAATAGGAAGTCAAATCCAGCACTTACCACTCTGCTGTTTCCTGTGCCTATCTTTCAATCCACATGCTCCTAAATCTTCGCTCCTTGAGCCGTGGTGTCGGGGTCGTCTCTGGTGATTATTACCCTCACTCTCGACCTCTTTGCTACACTGCTCATCAAGACATGCGAAGGCTAGTCTGAGACAACCTTCGTATCCACAACCGCTTTCGCAGACTCACTAAAGGCTTACTCCAAGCTCACCTGCCTGGTGGGAATCCAGCCGGGTGAGCACTCTCACTCTCGGCTTGTCTGTAAGCTTGCCAAGCTCGCAGCCTGATTGTGACTGCTGAGGGTCACCCTAAGCCTCATATTCGCAACACTTTCCTACATCCTGCTCTCCTTCCTCACGTATACCAATGCGCGGACTCTCGACCAAGAACTTACGGCCGACATCATCAGGACCATGGCGACCACTTTCCCCTTCTTAAGGCTTCCACCTGAGCTACAGGTCATGGTCTGCGAGTTCTATTTCGCAAAATCCTTCACTATCCATGTGTTTCCTCAACCCAGATCCTCCTCAGTGATGAAACGTAGCAGAAGGAGCGTGCAAGACGATTTGACCATACGGTCGAGTTGTCAGTCGGGGCTTTTGCCGCATGCCAGATCCCTCTTGCAAGCATCACCAGAACTGTATGAGCAAGCTCGCACCGCACTGCTGAAGGCTTTCAGCGGCCAGGTATATTGCACGGTGGAGTGGGAAAGTCTATTGTCATTGACGCACACTATCAATCGCTTCTTGGAGAATTTTCTCACCTATCCCCTGCCAAAAGATCGAGTCACGCACATCACTTTGTGTGTTGAGCACGACTTCTACTCAAGTCCCAAGCTATCAACAGTTGTCCGCAGGGACTGGAAGGAATTCGTCGAGCTGGTCGGCCTTAGTCGACTGCTCAATTTGGAGCTGATCAGTATCGAGCTTGATGACTGGGTTCTCTCTGGACTGATTCGTGACGAGCACGATATCGAGCTGTTCCTTCAAGGTGGCAGAGACGATGAACTCGTGGCGTGCATCCAGAGGTATCTGCCAAAGATGGAGGTTGGTGACCCTAGCAAGATCGAGCGTGCAGATGGACTCCTTGTTCCTGTGGTAGTATCAGTGTCTTGCTACCTGGAAACCTTTGACAGTCAACCAGAGGGTGATGGTGAACTCGTAAGTAGCAGTTTCACCCATCTTATCTGACACGACGCACTCCCTATGGCTTCAGCTGACAACTCTTGGTACAGTTCGCCGAAGCAAAGATGATAAACCCTCAAGCAATCACTGTCATGGGACGAGATGTCTCTGCCATTGGTGGGAGCTAATCTTCAGGTACATGTCAGCTGTACTTTCCTGATAGGAGGGCTGGTGATGACGTGGTGGGGCATACTGAAATCATGTTCTCTTACGCAGGACACCGAGACGGTAGACGTGTGCTGTGTTCAATAAGGTCAGCCACTTGTGTTCCTCCGGATTAAGGTGCATAGCTTATGCAGCGTTGGGCGCGATGACATAATTCAGACCAATGGACATAAGATTTCTGGTCTTCGTTCAAGCGTAGATGTACCACTGACATAGCAAAACGGGAAGGAGCAATGATGCCTTCCCGGGCAAGCTCATCCCACATTCAACCCACATTGAACAAGAGAAATTATAGCTTATGAGAGCTGTGGACAGACCCTAAATGACATAAGAGAAGTGGGAGTATTGCATGCGCAATTTCGAGAGCAATTGCCGTCTCGTCACATTCGGTCTGAGCTCAAACCAACCAGGTCGTGCAAACCCAGGGATCATCCATGAACGCCATTCCTTATGCACGCCGTCTTTTCATGGCCAAAGCCCACCCAGTATGCCAGCAAAAATCGCTAGTAGCGGTGTCGCCAGGTCGCCGAAAGCTTTATTCAGTTCTGAATTCGTAGCCGCGTTCGGCTCAAGGAAGAGTGTGTCGAAGGTTATCAGAAGATGCCATTAACGATGTTGCTGCCGATTGTGGCGCCAGCACCAAATATGGCGGCATTGCCCATCTTCTTTCCAAATTTCTTACCGTGCTCTTCCAGCTTGCTCGGCGGCCTTTGACTCAGTGATCCGTTGCTTGCTACCATCAAAGGCATGTTGCCGTAGTCTGTTGTGCCATTCGGCGTCGGCATTGGTGGTCTCTTCTCTTCAAGGACTGTGACATAGCTGCGAGGGAATATTCCTTCCATACCCGTCCTCTCGTTGCGGCCTCTCCACCCTATCGATAGTCAGTACGGATCGTGTTAGCCACACAAATGCAGGACGTACAGTCATTGTTCATGTGCTCTGAGACCTGGATGCGGTCGTTCTGTTGCAAAGCTAAGTCTCCTGCGTCTGTCGGTGTATATGCGTAGAGCGCGGAGGCAATTGACAGTATTGAGGGGCCCGTCGGGTATGCTGGAGGAGGTAGAGGTGCCGGTAACGGGGCGGGGGAGTAGTGTTCTTTGATGCTCATGTTTGAAAATTGATCGATGGGGGTGGTGGTTGTGCCCTCTGCCGGAGACTGTATGGGTGCGTGAAGCGGTGTCTGCGCCGGTAATTGTGCGAGGATAGACTGTAGTTGTTGAGACGAGATCACCGACAGATCACAGAGGTATTCGAGTTCCTGTTTCAAGCATCAGTATGCCAGCAGCATCTACCACTCTCCGATGACTGACATTTCGGATATTTCGTAGACTGCGGTTCGTGTTCGCAACGGAGGCCTCAGTGGCCGTCATCATGTTGAAATTGAACTCCTTCTCTTGATAGCGATAGAGGTGCTTGATCGATCGAGAAGGACTGATACGTGACCGTGGTCGTGATCAGCCCTCTTGCCAACGAAGATGAGGATGGATCGGTGAGGTCAAACGACAAACGAAGGAACAGTCACCAATACAGCGGTAAGGTGAGGCGGGAGGTCACACGTCGGGATCGCAGCCAAAAGCGAAGAGTCTGCTGCAGGAGTATCGATCGACGAGCAATAGAATAGTACATAAATTGAGGCGCAGGGCACAGTCAGACTGCCTTAGCGAAGCCTGGACGAGAGCTGGCCTGGGCACCTATGTCAAGCACCTGACAACACTTGGGCCTGGTGTCAGGTGCCTATGATACCAGCTGAACTGGTTAATGTGGCGCTAGACGCCTTTTCCGCTAGGTTCACTTTGTGCTTGTCAGGCAGCTCCTGCACAATAATAATCCAACCGTGCTGCCGCCATCACCCTTCTGACACCTTGACTCCCTTTTCCTGCATGAGACTTACCTCGCTTGACGTGCCGGCTCCCGCCAGCGACTCGTCTCTGGCAGCACGAAGGTGTTGCGAACTTGATGTCCGCTACGGCATAACGCGTTGGACTTACGTGTCAGTCACGTAACATGTACAGACCAGGACATGATCCTGCGTGTCTGAGCCGTGTTCAGAAACAAACCGCTGACTGCAAGAGTGACCCCAAAAATATGGAGATGTTTCAGACCCAACGGCAGCGACGAAGAGGTGCTTTTCCGATACGTGCCACGCGGTCAGCGAGGTCTTTATCCCGGTTCGCCAAGACTGACAAGCTCACAAGAAACTAAGTTCACGGTACGCTCGAATCCTCCGTCCCTAGCGTACAATGGATTCGCGTGATATCTGGATACGCGGATAGATGGTTTCCTTAACATGTTTGCTTCAAGATCATGCTTGGTGTTTTCTTGTACCATGAGGAGATTCTTCTTGTACCGTCTTGACTAGAAAACGACCGTTGAACATTCCAGTTCACATATGGTGCTGCTGAATGTCTACCAGCAGCTCAAAGCTCGGGCGTAGCTGCAAGCTTTTGACGCCACGTACCTCATTGTGCACAAACTCTATTGCAACCGAGAATGGCAAAATGCCGTTGAGCCGCGTCAAGATGCACATTGCGATGTCATGATATCTGGGGTAAGTGCTTGACTACAGCCATGTGCCTGGATAATGCAATGCCGCTCAATGCAATGCTTCAGATCCCGCTTGCAGTAGTCCTTCGAGAAGCACTTGAGGCCGCAAGGGTGACAGCACAACACTATTGCTTCAAGCATTGCACACGCTCTAGCCTGCTGCTACTGGCACTCTCACAGCTAGCGCCAAGACAGATCTAACGACAACGACAACGTTGACCCCGAAGGCATGCGGAATACTAAGAATGGCTCGGTGATCATGGAGTGACACTGATGATGCCAGAGAGTGCACCGTCTACATTTGCTAACAATATTGCGTGTTGTCGATAAGACCCTCGAGACTGTTTGCCATAATGCCCCTTTGGCAGCAAGTGTGTCGTTGGCCCTGGCCACCTACGGCCGCCATTGCTTGTCACCATCCATTCGGCCTCAGTCACTATACCTGATAGCGTCAGCTGCATGCCAACCCAGTGAGTAGCAGCGCTTTGTACGTGCTCACTTCCGTGCGATCGATCATAGAGATGTTAGGTAGCGAACAATAATCGAGTCTTGTGAAGCTCAAAGGTCGAAACATGTCGAGCCTTCATCTTGAGCCGTCCTCTATTGAAGATGGCTCATGTTATGGCAGACGTGCATGCTCCATCTACCTCTCCGAGCCCTTCCCCAACCAAAGTCTTGCTTCGACTCTGGTAGACTACAGAGGCGATTTGTCAAACACTTCAAGCACGACACGTCTCTTAGGTCCCACCGTAGCTGACGAGCACTCTTTGTACGAGCAACCAAGAGCTCCTCATTCAGCGCCCAGAGTCTGGACAGCCACGAACCAAAAGCTCATACTTCGGCTGACTGTCTTTGCAATAGCGATTGCGACACACGGCCTGGTGTTGTCGTTCGGACCACTCCTAGCTCAGGATTCAGGCCTGCGCTCAAGCACACCAAAGTGGACTATTGCATTGATCAGCTCTTTGCAGCTGTGTCTACTGCACGCTTCTATACCTCTGGCATTTATCACAGCTCGATCTAGATGGTCGAAATGCATCCACGTCTCCGCCGGCATCATAGCGGCATTGCTTACAGTCCTTCGCCCACAGTACCACAACATTACCGAAGGCATTGTGCTTCGAGGCGTACTCCAAGGACTAGCTCTAGGCCTGTTCAATAACATCACTCTATGTATGGCGCTCAGCATAAGGTATGACCACGTCACCGGAGTCCTTGCTTCTCTCGGTGCGCCAATCGGTGGCGCGGTCATACCACTCGCGCTCGCAGCGGCTTCGGGCACGACAGCTGTTGAGCGTGGGTTCGGACTGTGGCTGCTTTGCCTCACCGCAGGCAGCGCGTACGCTTTACAAAAGCCCACCACTAACGTACCGCCTGCTGCACTCAAGCTGAAAGTATTCCCAAAATACCTTCACACGACACCCTTGCGTTGGCCACAGCTTTGCTGCATTGCAGCATTATGTCTTGCACAGCTGGCACTCTATGTACCTCCAACATTGCTGTTTGTGTGTTTGCAGGAGGGATATGGCCTTGACGGTGTTCGAACCGCTGCTGTTCTCACCACCTTTTGGCTGTCGAACGCTTCAGCAAAGCTCATTACCGCGAGAGGGAAGTCTCGCAGACACAGTGCCCGGAAATGGATTGTGCTATACTCGTTGGCGTACTCTGCCACCAGCGTAGCCTGGTGCTTTGTGGTGTCAATCAAAGGAACCTTCGTACTAGCGGTGACTTTCGGGGGGTTCTCGGGATGCTGGCTAGGAACCTACACGAGTGCTATGGTTGAGCTTCTTGGTCCTGAGACGGCTGCTGCGTCGCAGGGCTTGCTTAACGTGCTGGCGGCGACTGCTGTATTGTGCGGTCTTCCTATCGGCGCAGGATTGATGGATGTGGGCGGAGCTAGTCAGTTGGGGCCAGCAGCCTTTACCGCATTATGCTTTGGCTTAGCAGGGTTGCTATTGTGGTTGCCTGCTAGAGTTCAAGGGAGGGTATACTGAAGGTAACGAGCTGTCAGCATTTGTAGAACAAGGATGTTTTGACCTGCCGGCATCGCACTATACGACAAGGGAGGTCGAGGCCGGCCAGACCAAGGCATTGAGGATGTGACTTGCAGTATAACGAGACACTCCCTGACTTGCTGGAACATCATCACCATTATAGCTTGTTGCCTATCCGTCCCCTTGCTTCCAACCTGTGCAACTCTCTGGACTCATTATAAGCCACCGTTCATCGAGCCACGAACAGAACTGCGTCTAGAAACCCAAGGCATACGGTTGCAGAGATGAGTGTTGATTCTGGGCTAATGCAGCACTGCCAATGCATAGCAAGGGAGAAAGTCCATTTCAGGGTTTGGTCAGGTAACATCTAAGAGCTATTCAGGCTATGACTTATTCAATATTGCTTCACTCCTGAGCCTGGTGCGCATTTACGGCGCGTTGGAATCGTTCTTCCCTTCACCATCACAAATCAGGGCCCCACTTGCAGGCAGAATCTGTTGACCAACACGTGGCCTGCTTACGATTCAAAAAGAACCACGATCTCGCACCTTCTTCCTTTCCTTGTCCACAATCTTTTCTTTTCCAACCTTCGTAACCTTTGTCCTACACCACTCAATCATCCACCACAAGTCTCCCTAGCAGGCACAATACTACCTCTCGATCAATTGACTTCGCTTCACCACACCTTGAATTCACTTGTCAGGTGACGCCAAATCAACCCAACTTTTCGATATGAGTAACTGGAACACTGGTAGCAGTAAGTCAGAGACCTCACTACATCATGCCTTAATCTCTCCACCTCGACCAATGCCTTGGAACATTTGGACAAGACCCCAGGCAGGGACAAAGGTTCATTACTGGCAAAAACCTTCTCTTGAGACCATTGACGAGTCGTCCACCACCTTCACCTACCCCACAACTTCCACAAATCTTGACCCCAATATGGCTAACGTCTGGCAAGGTGACAATTGGGGCAGCGGCGGCGCCACAACCTCATTCACTACCAATGATGAATGGAACTCTGGGTCTGCCGGTGCTGATGGCTGGAATGACAGCGGTGCCACGAACAACTTCGATGGTGGTGCTACTGCTCCAGCTGACGACTTCGGAGGTTCCGGTCAAGACGCTGGCGAAGGCGCTGGACCATCAGGCCCTGGCGCCTGCTTCAATTGTGGACAAGAGGGACACATGAAATCAGGCATGTCAGCCCACGACAAGTATCTTCCTGACCAACTAACATTCCTAGAATGCCCCAACCCACGAGTCGAGAGAGCCTTTCAAGGTACTTGCCGAACATGTGATCAAGAAGGCCACATGTCAAAAGACTGCCCGAACAAGCCAAAGTTCTGTAGGCAATGCCTTATGGAGAACGATCATGACACGCTCGAATGCAAGAACCCGAAGAAGATCGACAACTCCAACGTTCCTGACATGAGCGAGCAAGAAGCATGGTCTCTGATCAAGGAGGCCTCTGATGACCTTGACGTCGGTGATTTCAAAGAAGCTCTCAAAATCCTGTCCAAGGCTGTGCCTGAGATGACATACCCTCAACTTGAGAAACAGCTCCGCAAGCGAGGCCTTAACATCTACCTGATCGGTCTCGAGAAAGAGGCCCCGCCAGCTTATACCAACACGAACCTTCAAGGTGAAGTTGGAAAGCCGTATCAGCTCGGCATCTTCACCAAATCTAACAAGTGTCCACGACCAATCTTGATACCGATCTGGCCGAAGGATGATGCCGACAATCTTGAGCGTCTTCAAAACACCGGTGTTCCACTTGAGCGTGGTGTGATGATATGCAGCAACTGCGGCGAGCTTGTGAGTGTTTCCGAAGCACGAAGACAGCATGATCACTGATATGAAACTAGGGACACACTCGAAAGGGCTGCCAGCAGGAAAGCACAGCTCCAGAGCCCATGAAGATCACTTGTGTCCGTTGTGATGAGGTACCTTGACTGCCTCCCCGGACACTTTTCAATAAGCTAACGTGCCCCCCAGGTCGGTCATCGTGCTAGAGACGTAAGTTATTCTTGATGGCTTGATCACTCTGGTCATCGCAGTTCTACCAGAACGCATATTGGACGATACTAATGGTGTTGCTGTTCAGTGTACCCAAGAGCGGGCCCCGCCTCGAGCGTGAGTTCACAGTCCATTGCTATGCAAGCAAATATACTGACTCAAACAGAGCCAGAACCTGCAAGATTTGCGATAGTCCAGACCATATTGCAAGAGAGTGGTATGTACCAGGTTGAGCTGATGAATACCGACCCACTAACGAGAGACAGCCCCGACAAACCCGTCGAAAAGTGCCGCAACTGCCAACAGGAGGGACACCGTGCAGCAGGCAAGTACCCCTTCGAAGCTGAGCTCCCAACAGCGTGAATGAAAGCTGACACTGTACAGACTGTACCAACGAGCGAGTCATGATTTGTCGCAACGTAAGTATTTTCATGCAAGCACCTCTGCAGCATAGGCTAAACTTTTCACAGTGCGATCAGCCAGGCCACGTGTCGCGTGAGTGTACCGAAGCCAAAGACTGGAACAAGGTGAAATGCCGACGTGAGTATAGTGTTCCAACGTTCTTTGCACGATACTGACATGTAGCAGACTGCGGTGAGATGGGCCACGGAAGCGAGAAGCGATGCGATCCGCAAAAGAAAGCAGCTTACGCCGCTACTCAAGCTGCTGCTGGCGATGACAACGGCGATTCGAACGACTTCAGCAACGCTGGTGCTGCGGGCGGTGACGACGGCTGGAACCAGTCTGGCAACGACCTTGGAGGATCTGGTCAAGCAGACTGGGAAACCGATATGGCTCCATCAGCTCCTGCTATCACCGTCGGTGGTGGTGGTTGGTAAAGAGAACAAATTGCAATGCACCTTCTAGCTAGAAACAGGGAGACGAGACGACGCAATGGCTTTAGCCGTGACGGTGCCGATGGCATCGACCATGAGGGCGCAGCATAGCATGCATCCAACAAAAAGATTGAGGACATATACAAGATCGAGCTCTGTGGAAAGGTTCGCGGCGGGAATATGGATGAATGGGCTCTATCTACTATTCAGTGCTTGCTTGCAATCTCAAGATCTTGTTGCTCCTTTCGCTCATCCAAGATGCTCATTGCTTGACAGCTGTTCTTGGCTCAGCGCTCGTCACGTGTTCTTACTAGCGAAGCAAGTCTTCGTCGGATCCATCCACCATGTCTCGGCAATGCATTCCGAGAGCCGGAAAACATCCATCAGGATCAACGAGAAACAGCTTGCTATCGTGCTTCACTGTGTTTCCTCGTTGTTTTACGAGTTCAGTCATTCGTTGAGTTCCTTCCAGATTCATACCTTACCGCATCAACTGCCTGCAAGACCCATCGCAGAGTCAATCACACCGAAAGGGTATAAGTCCAAAAGATCTGATGATGGCAGCCACTAGCACAAGGTGAGAGAAGGAAGAACTCCTTGGCATCGGCCCAAGAGCAATAGCATTGTGTGCACTAGTGTATATCAGCGTACGCTACCCCCCATGGCACCCTCCGGTACTGCAGATCAACGGGTGACGCCCGTCATGTCCCTGATAGCAGGCGGTACGGCAGGCGGCATCGAGTCCTTCGTCACGTACCCTTTCGAGTTCGCCAAAACACGTGTGCAGCTTCGGGCAGAGAAAGGCATTCCAACACCCCGGAACCCTTTTCTTGTCGTCAGCCAGGTCATCAAGAACGAAGGCGTACGCGCTTTGTATCTCGGCTGCAGCACGCTTGTCGTCGGCACGATAGCCAAAGATGCTATCCGGTTTATGAGCTTCGACACGATTAAGCGGGCGTTTGCGGATCCGGAAACGGGGAGCTTGAGTCCGCTGAAGAGTTTGCTCGCCGGTATGAGTGCTGGCGTGGTTTCTAGCACGTTTGCCGTGACGCCAACGGAGAGAATCAAAACGGCACTGATCGACGATGCAAGGAATACAGCGGCGGCCGGCAAGTCACAGGCTGAAAGACAGTTCCGCGGTGCATACCACGCTACCAAAGAAATCCTTAGGACGCATGGTATGTATGGGGTCTATCGAGGCTACGTCACGACGACAATGAAGCAAGCAGGCACGACGTCTGTGCGCATGGGGACGTATAATATTCTCAAGGAGCTGACGACGAAATACGAAGTCAAGCAGAACACCATTACGAGCTTCGGCAACGGCGCGATTGCAGGAATCGTGACAACTTATGCGACGCAGCCGATTGATACAATCAAGACAAGGGCGCAAAGTGCGAAAGGCGCGGGCACAGTGGAAGCTTTCAAAGGGATCATTGAGGACTACGGGATCAAAGGATTATGGAGAGGAAGTACGATGAGGTTGGGAAGGACGGTTTTTGCTGGTGGGATCTTGTTCACAGCTTACGAACAAATTGTTGCAGTTTTGATCCCGATCATGGGGCGGAAGGATGTTGATTTGCAGAACAAGGGTGCGGTACAGTAAACGGGGAAGCCAAACCATGATCGGGAGGAAAGTCTCCTGGCACGGGTCCGAGATCGAGCAGCAATCCAGCAGCACAGTCGGGCGACGTCGGAGATCAAGTAGAGGAGGCAAGCAGTGATACGACCCAAAGTCATCCCCGAGACCATGGTTATGGTTCCCCGTCATTCTACCACACAGAATCAGGTGCGGACGAGAATTCCCGTTGAGCAGTCGACCGATGAGCCCGCAAGTGGCAACATCTTGTGATATGTTCCTGGCAGTGACACCGCTTCAGGATATGAGTATAGGATCACAAGGATCTAGACCAGCTCAGTCGATGACCAAGGAACTTGAAGGCATCATAAGTACCGATTCATGGAGGAAGCGCTACGGGCACACGGCGCTGGACCCCTCGAGCAGCATGAACGGAACATGCGAGAGACGCTCCAAAGCACGGTCTGGACATCCAGTTGCCCGTAGCCTGTGGAGAGTCCCGAGAGACGATGGAGGCTCCGTAGCCCTGTTCGTTCAGCGAGCAGGTTGACAAATTCAATTGTGGTGGGTCGACCTCCTCCAAGCACTAGCGTCTCATACTTCTTGGGCATTGAAAGTTGCCTTGGATGGGAGCAGCTTCGAGTCGCGGTACGGAAGATCAGTGGCAAAGTCCTAGACAGCGTGCTCCTCTTCGAAGCGTCCGCAAGATATCGGTGCAGCTGTCGACTCGGAAGAGATAACTGCGCAAGGCGTTAACCGGAGCGCGAGTAGTTTTCATGTCCGTCCATCCTGACCTGGCTCGCTCCCCGAAATTGAGAACTCTTCGTTCATTGAATCAAACACCCTACCTTTCAGTCATGGTTCCATTCACAAACTACAGCTCGTCCCTCACAGTTTCGCCTTGTCTTCCAATCTGGAAACCTCAACTAAAAGCTTTCCTGTGTTATGCCCTTCATAGAGACCCACCAGCGCTTTCTCTGCTTCCTTTAGCCCACCTCGAACAACCGTTTCACCTCTTTTCAGCTTGCCCTCCTTCACCCAGCCCGCCAACTCCTCCCTAGCAACACCGTATTCCTTGAGGTAGTCAAACACAATGAAGCCCTGCATCCGAATCCTCATACTAACAACCATCAAGTAATTCTTCGGTCCTTTCTGCACAGCCTCATTATACTGACTAATGCCCCCACACATCACAAACCTCGCATGCGGCGCCGCCCTCGACAGGGCAAGATCCAGTATCTCCCCTCCCACATTGTCAAAATACACATCAATCAGTTTCGGCTTGGTGACCTCCCGGAACTGCTTCGCAAAATCCTTCGCCTTGTAATTCAACGCCTTGTCAAACCCCAGTTCCTCCGTAAGCCACCGACACTTCTCGTCCGTCCCCGCAATCCCAACCACAGTCGCACCCTTGATCTTCGCGATCTGGCCCACGACACTCCCGGTCGCCCCCGCCGCACCACTCACAACCACGAAATCGCCCTTCTTCACCTCGCCGACGCGCAGGATCCCGAAATATGCGGTCAGCCCCGTCAGCCCCAACACGCTCAGCGCGTCGATTGCGTTGCGCCGCTTGCCCTCGCCTGTATCCGGTACCCTCTCGCACGCACTCTCGTCGAGGACGGCGTACTCGGCCCAACCCGCGCTCTGGGTGAGTACTAGATCACCGGTCTGCAGCTTTGACGACTTAGACGCGCGGACCACGCCGACGGATGCTCCGCGCATGACTTCGCCGATTTGCACGGGCTTGATGTAGGAGCGGGTGTCGTTTAGCCAGCCGCGCATGGCGGGGTCGAGGGAGAGGTACAGGGCTTGGTAGAGGATTTGGTTGGCTGAGAGGGTTGAGGGGGTGGGGGTGGTGTTTGCTGTGTTTGTGGCGAAGGTTTCCCCGGGGACGATGGAGCCTTTGGGGCGGGTGGACAGGGTGAAGGTTGTGTATGTCT